>Ga0265298_10000464_pt1 | contig 60038 bp, 98 predicted proteins | sample AusTroGonzalo_MG_3_FD_193486 | JGI IMG/M metagenome (GOLD analysis project Ga0265298, IMG submission 193486) | Bovine rumen microbial communities from tropical cattle in Woodstock, Queensland, Australia - Gonzalo_01 | ecosystem: Host-associated > Mammals > Digestive system > Stomach > Rumen ... | reverse complement strand
TATTCTCAATAATCTTTATAACATCTTCTTTATTGTTATAAAGTACTGCTTCTGTTAATTCTTTCATTATATCATAATCCACAGTACCTAGAGACTTAACTACACTGTCTAACGTTATTGTAGGACTATAAGATGAAACTTTATCAAGATAAGTAATAGCATCTCGCATACCTCCGTCTGCTAACTTGGCGATATACTCTAAAGCATCATCTTCGAAACTAACTATTGTATCTTCATTCTTACAAATATATTGTAGGCGATTTATAATACCTTTTAAACTAATTCTTTTAAAATCGAATCTTTGACATCTGCTCATAATTGTTTTTGGAACTTTCTGAACATCTGTAGTGCAAAAAATAAATATTGCAGTTACTGGCGGCTCTTCGATTAACTTCAGCATTGCGCTCCAACCCGCTGCTGATAAACAGTGACACTCGTCTATGATAAATATCTTATAATCAGCATCCAATGGTTTACTCTTGGCTTGAATAACCAAATCACGAATATCACTGACATTACCGTGACTAGCAGCGTCAATTTCAATTGGGTTACCACTACCTTTGTTTATCTCGTTTGCAAATATTCTTGCACAAGTTGTTTTACCTGTACCCGCACTGCCTACGAAGAGGTAAGAATGTTTTACCTCTCCGCTGGCTAACTGCTGTTCTAATATAACTCGAATAGATGATTGCTCTACTACATCATCAAATACTTTAGGTCTATACTTTATTGCTAATGCTTGTGCCATTTACTTTTCCTCTGACTGATTTAAGAAATACTCACCATAAGTACAAGTAGTACCATATCTAGTCTTACCTACATGATCAACTGTAATAATATTATACCCCGCCTGTCTAAAAGCGTGAATATGGCTAGATAATCTAGTTACCCCATACATAGTAAATGCTTCTTTACTAGTTAAACCTCTACCACTCTTTAAATGATTTAAAATTGCTGCTGACTGTCCCTTTAATCCTAACATGTTTTTACTTTTCCTCCTTTTCAAACTTTCTTAAGATTTCACTCTTTTTTATCAACACCCAAGCAATAGCAACACAAGTAATAGACCATAGTACTTGAAAAATAGCCCCTAAAATACCACTAATATTAACATCTGCACTTGCTAATATAACCATCATGATTGCTAACATATAAACCTTATCACTTTTATTCATATCTATACTCCTCTTCAAAATCAATATCTGCTTTAATTTCTTCTTCAAATATAGACCCTTCATAATATGCAACAGCATCTCTCCAATTACCTATTTTACTAACTCTCCACAAATGCACATCTTTTATATATTCAACGTGATATCCTCTATAATCAAAATCCATATTTTTAAACTCCTTTCCTATGACTCATAAAATCTACTAATTCATTAATTCTTTTAATAGTATAATTTTTACTATATCTATCTTTAATTAATTTAAAATTAATGTCTTTTAAGAATGCTTGTTCTCCAATAGTTAATTTGCCAGAGTTTAAAAGCTCTTCTATAGTATTTTCTACTTCAATTCTCTTTGTTTCTAAATCTGATTTTTCGTACCATCTTGGTAAATATTCAATCCTTTTCATTGTTTCTTCCTCCTCTATAGTTTTATAAGTGGTGTTGTAAGTGTTATCGCCTCACTTTGTAAATTACTTCTTAATTGGCTTAACTAATACTCTATAATGTAAACACTGAATATTATATCCGCCAGCATAGATTGTTTCAACATAAGCATCTGACTTACTTCCAATTATACGACCATTTATTGAACCGTTATCGCCAAGTGTTAAGTAACCGCAATCTTTAATTTCTCCAACAACCTTTGTAACTCTTACAACCAGGTCTTCATATTTTCTTTTCATCTCTTCATTCAAGAGTCTTTCTAACTTCTCTTCATCGATATGTGACTCTGTGTTTTTCTTATATAAATCTCTAGTTACAACTGAAAAATTATTTATAATGAATGTCTTATAATTCTTTCTAACATCGTCATATTCTTTATAACAACTATTTTTAACACATCCATTACTAATATAAGGTGCCAATTCTTCTCTTTCTTTTAAGAACATTTCATGTAATGAAAGAGCTTCTCTTTTATAAAAATCATTTGCTCTTTCTTTCCATAATTCTAAGAACTTTACTAATACTTCAATCTTAGGTCCATTCTCTCTATTAATTTCTTTTTCTAACTGAACCTGATACTTCTTTAAAGATTCTTCCTGAGCAGCTATTTCCTTAATTGTATGTCTTAAATCTGATTCGCGATAATAATAAGGATTAGGACCGCCGGCTAATGCAACGTTAATTCTTTCTAACTTAGCATTCAACTTTTCTAAATTCTTCTTTCCATTTTCAATTCTTGTTTCAAGTGTTCTGATTTCCATAAGTTTTCCTGTTCTAGTAGATATATCCTCCATCTACATAATTATTATAGTATAATATTTCTCCATAATCAATAGGGAATTTTAATTTTTTTTGGAAAAGAAAAAGCGTACTTTTAATACGCTTTATTCTGGAATATTTGCTAATGCTAATACTTCAATAACATCGTCGGCTACAAGTTTTATTGCGTTGTCCTGACCATATTCAATGACCACTTTATCACCTGGCATTTCCTTTAACTGAGTAATAAACATTACAACATTTATCATACAACTAAATACTGCCCGCTTACTTTTATCATCAATATAATCAATAGATTCAACACCATTTGACCGCATACTGTGCACTATTAAATCCTGAGTACTAAAATCCAACTTAACTGTATTATCATCGTAAGTGCTTACAAACAGCTTAATTCTGTCTAACAGCGATAATAACTGATTCTTGTTAACTGTACACCTACTCCGATATGTTTCTCCTAATAAATTAGAAACCGGTTCAATCGGAAAGTCCTCTAACCCAAACATAACAGGACCCCAGATACTCACACCTTTACTTGTAACGCAAACAAGATTATCTACAAGCATAAAAGTAAAATCCAAATCATCAATTACAGATAATAAATCCATAAACTGCCTACTAATAAGTACCGGTTCTTCTGTTATCTTCTTATCTAATTCACATATAACTATAGTATTTGTTGAAATAATTTTATCCTTTACATAATAACTTGTATATACAGGTACTTCTAAACTAGTAGCTAATGCTGACTTACTTGTTGATAATATCTGCGGTATAATACTAGTATCCAACTTATAACTCTTTGAATTGGTCGTATCAATATTATTAAACTTCTTAGGGAATGCGACTACTACTCCACTTTCATCCGTCTGAAGATTTAGTATGTATGATCCATTGGCTACAAGCTCAACTGTCGTCGGTGTAACTGTTACTTTAGTATATTCACTAGTAAACTTTGAAACTATCTGATTAAATAAAGCTACGTCAAGGACGGCATGAAAATCTTCACCTTCAACATTGTCTTCAATAATATACAGATAGTTTGAAGCATCCGTAGTTGTAAGAGTTAAAACTTTATCTTTCAATTCTAACTCTATCATCTGTGTAATAGGAATCAAACTATTATTCCCTGCACCCTTTACAGCCTTATTTAATAAAGACTGTAACTTAACTGTTTGTATCTTCATATTTTCTCCTTATAGATAATAACTTATATATTTGAATTACTAATAAAACAGAATTCAGAAATATTGTACTAAATGATTTAATAGTAATACCGTAAATTATAAATAGAAATGCACCGATAGCATCAAAGAATCTTATCTTTTCTTCACCTGTCATACTAAATGCTAAAAGTATAAATAAGGTTCCCCGAGTTCCGATTATCTCCATTTCCGCTTCTCCATATTAACTATGAATTCACTTACATTTTCAGCTATAATCTTATAACCCTTATCATTTGGGTGTAAGCAATCATCATCTAAGATGGGACTTATATATTGCCCTTCTTTAAACATTTGGCATACATAATCGCAATAAGCCGCAGCACCTTTGCAAATAATTTCATAAGTACTAGCTACAGTAGCACAACACTCTGGAAGGAACTGCTTTATATCTTTTAAGTAATCATGATATAAGTAAGCTTCCTGAGCAGCTGCAAATGCGTGGTATATAGTTCCGGCTGATAAGAACACTATCTTAGTATCAGGACTTTTTTGTCTGATAAAATCAATCCGCTTTCTTAATTCTAATAAGGGTATTAATGTATTTATCTTACCTACACTAACAACAGCGCTGTCATTCAACCCATATTCTAAAAATACATAATCTGACCCAATAAACTCTTCCTCTCTAAGCTGATTTAATAAACTAAACCCATCAACAGGATATAATGAATATTCGCCAATAGTAGTACCGCTAACTCCTATCTTTGTAACATCATAACCCATTTCGGATAACTTATCAACAAAGCTTATAAAGTTATTATTTTCACCAGATGTTAATGAATCACCGTAGAATACTAATTTCATACAATCTGTTCCTTATGTTTTTCAATCCACTGTTTACCAATACCTTTTTCTTCCCATTTCTTGAGAATCTTATAACCAATAGGTCCAAATACCGTTTCCATAATTAACTCCATAATTGCTCCAATAAATCCTGTTGTAAGGCAGAACGTTAAAGTAAATCCCCATCCCCAATAAATTGGTGCAAAAATGTGATATACGATAAATGCGAAAATGAAATTATCTAACCACTGACCAAAAACGGTAGACACATAAGAGCGAAGATAATATTCTAACCTTGGGTGTTTATTCCCTTCCATAGCTTTACCAATTAATATGTTAATAAAACTATCTGCAATACCTGAAAGAATATTTGCTATCGTGCTACCTAATAAGATAAACCATACACATCCAAATACCTGATTGAAAGCAGAGAAATCTTCACCATTACCCGGAAATAATGTTACTGTATGGAAAAAGATAACACATATTACATTAACTATAGCAGATAAGTTATTTAACATAATAGTTGCTTTAGCGCCATATCTCTTTGTAATAACATCACCAAATAAGAAAGGTATCCAGCTAAGCAACAACCCACCATCAGCAGCTCCAAAACTCCCTGTCTGAAATATAATCTTATTAGCCATTAAATTCATAAATACAATAGCCATCATATAAGACGCTGTTACTAATGCTGGAATGCTACTAAGCAATAAATCATACTCTTCTACAATACTCTTAAACTTGTTTTTCATATTTTCCTCCTAGTTTTAATTAATGGTGGGTTGTAGGATAACCACCGTCACCTTACCAAACAAAATGGAAATTAGCACATTCTCCGTTATCAACTATCACATCTTGTCCAGTCATACTCTTGTTAACTACAGCAATAAAATAAACCCATTCTGCTAATTCGTCTAACTCCGACCACTTCTTAAGTAAGGTTTCATTATAAACTGCATCTAACAACTTTTTATCCTGTAATATGTGTTTATTCATTTCAGTAAATGAACCGCCGAATGATAAACTATTACAAGTGGCACCATACTTCGCTAATTCAATTGCTAGATTTTTTGTATACGATAATACACCGCCTTTACTAGCTACATAATACGGGAAATCAGCTCCAGTGTGAGCACAAACAGAACATAAGTTAACTACTGATTTAATATTTTCATCAACATATTTATGAACACAATTTATTGTACCAATCAAGTTAACTTCGATATCATGAATACACGTTTCATCATTGCCTTCTGTTTGAATCCCAGCATTATTTACTAATATACTAACATTAGAAATATCCGGTAGTGATGCGGGTACAGAAACATCTGCTTCATAATGAATATAATTTTCATTCTCAATAGTAGCAGGCAATACATCAATTCCATAAACTAAATATTCTGGATTCTGTAAAAACCTTAATGCAATGTGATGCCCCAACCCGAGAGATGTTCCTGTAATAACAATATTTTTCATAGCTTCCTCCTTCCTAAAATAACTTCCTATCACTGCCTTTTAGCAATGTTGGTTTATATACATAATTATCAGACCACTCTTTCAAGTAACTGATATTTTGAATAGTTCTATATTTGTAACTAGACATAACTTGCTCTAATGTTAAACCATGACTCTCTATATTCCGGACTATCTTGTCTCTTGCTTCTTGTGGCATATGAAGTATATGGTCTAAATCTTTTGATTGAGCATCTGATACTAAAACTACACCATACGGAGTCAATATTCTACCAAAACTAGCTACCATTACCCAAGTTGTTGAATCTGCACTTGTTAACGGAAATTGCTCTAAAACATTTAGAGCTGTCATACCGAATGCATGCGTCTTAACATTAGGGTTAGAACTTTCTTTAATTATCTTAAAACATTCGGATAAAAAATTCCTCTTATCAGCAGAATTATCTAACTTTGGTGATAATCCAATGTATGGAATATGTTTACCGTTTTCATCTGTCCACTCTAAAATATTCTTTAACCATTTCCAATTCTCCCACTGATGGAATACTGGTAATAACTTATCTGGAGATTTAACATGTTTTCTCATATAAAGATAATTGTTCCAGCTGGTTTGTGCATTAGCATCCGCCCGAATAAAATCTTCAATGGTTCTTGGTTGTAATGTAATAACGTCTAGATCAGCAAATATAGTTACATACTCGTCTCTATCATTTACAAACTTAATATACTCATCTATATCAATCTGAACACCACGAGTCCAAGCACTATATGCACCAGAGTCAATAAATAACTTAGCCTTATTACCACTATCTATAGATTTGTTAACATTTCTACCCTCAAGCCATGAAAACAGTCTGTTACAATTTAATTCTGAAAAAGTCTTTTCTGCTTCTGGTGAGCTACCACCTGCAAAATATAAATCAAATGCCATTAATCAATCACCTCACCGTACCATTCCCTAGTTACATCTACATCACATTTGATAGGCATCTGCAATATCTGCTCTGCCGCTTCCGACATTGTTTCTGCAAGTAACTTCTTAACTTCAATCGCATTTTCTTCGGGGCATTCAACAATAACTTCATCATGTACAGGAATTAATAATCTAAAACCTAATTCCTTCAATCTCTTATTATTATTTAGATGTATCATTGCTAACTTTGTTAAATCTGCAGCGCTACCTTGAATACGAGCGTTAACACATTGTCTTTCAGCATCTGCAATTTTACCGCCATTGTCAACTATAACTATGCCCTCCTTATTTGCTTCATCGAACACCTTTTGTTTCTGATGGTATCGAACTTTAGACAACTTCCTAAGATAATAATTAATTTTACTTTCAGGAACTTCGTCTGTCAACTCTTCTTCAAAATCTAATGGGTCTGTTGACTTAGCATAACCATCTTTCCACTTAAACTCAAATTCGTCTAACTGTAAATCAGGTAATCTTCTCTTCCTCCCACAAATAGTTGTAACATAACCTAACTCTCTACCCATATTTAAACTATCATTTTCAAACTTAGGTATAGCAGGAAAACCCTTGAAAACACTGTTTTTTATTGCTTCTGCCTTATCAACTGTACAACCAAGTTGCTCTGCAATACTTGCTTTCTGTCTACCATATAACACCCCAAGCAATATTGATTTCCGCTGACTCCTACGCTCTTTACCTTCTTTATCTATACTACCATCAGCTTTATGTTCTAGACACTGCTCATACGGCTTATTAAATGCTTTACTAGCAATTTCTGAGTATAAATCTTTTCCTTGCATAAAAGTATCATACATCTGGCTATCACCTTGCATCTTACATAACGCTGCTAAACATTTTGGTTCTTGCTGAGAATAGTCAGAAGACATTAATACATATCCGGGAGTAGCAACAAACATTTTTCTTATTTCTTTATTGTGACTCGGAATATTCTGAAGATTAGGATCACTACTGCTCATTCGACCAGTATCAGCACCATATTGATTAAAACTACAATGTATCCTTCCGTCTTTCGGATTTATTACTTTTGGTAACTTGTCGATATAAGTAGTCAATAACTTATCAACATTCCTATAATCCAAAATAGCTTTACATAGTGGGTTATCTATTTTCTGAAGTATACCAACACCTGTTCCTCTAGGCTGTTTTGTATCAACTACTGGAACTTTTAATATATCATAAAACAGTATAGCCAACTGAGTTGGACTATTTATGTTAACCGGGTCTTCTAATTTATGATTAGGATTCTTTCTCTTATATTCTTCAATTAACTCCGAATATGTTAATAACAATGAATTAAAAGATTCTAACTTCTCTTGTAATAGAGCATTATACTTTATGGAAAGTTCTTTTGCATATTCCGTATCAAATGCTACACCGCTATCTTCCATATCACAAACTACATCTACACAAGGCATCTCAATATTTTGAAACACCCAAGCCACACCATTCATACCATTTCTATCTTCTATGGTACATCCGGGTTCATAATATAAATACTGTTTCTGGAAAGCATACAATTCATAAGTAATTATAGCATCATGAGCAGCATATAAGTAAGCACTATTTATAGGGACTTTATCAAACGACATTCCGTGAAATAATGCATCAAAACTAAATTCATCTTCTTTACCATCTAATACATATTTCTTATGCAATGCTTTAAGACCCTTACCATCTACAGGTTCATTCTCATTCATTAATCTAGATGCCAAATAACAATCCCAATAACAATGTAGATATACGTTAAGCTGATTTCTAATAACTCTAATATCAAACTTAGCGTTAAACATTATTATTTTATGGCAGCGATCTTCTAACTTTCGTATACAATCTGCAACTTGTTCTTCTGTTAACTGATTATCAAGCCTCTGCATTGTTATATAACTAATATGATTAATTGGTACATATGCTGCCTTCATTCCGGGCTTATATAAACATAATCCAACAATCTTATCTAATAATGGATCTAACCCTGTTGTTTCAGTATCTATTGCTATTTCATCCGTATATAAAAGATAGTCATTAAGCCTATCAACAGTTGTGATTATTTCATAATCATCTTTGAATTTACCTAAGTTCTTTTCTACCGCTTCTTGAATTAATCTTATCTTCTCTAATAAAGAATTTTTAACTACTGTAACTACCTTTTTCTTTGTAGCATTAGCTTTCTTCGCTAACTTAGTGTCTAATTCTTTACTAGACCTACTAGGTATATCAAATAATGGCATAGATTAAAACGTGTTTCTAGTACTTCTTCTAGCAGTCGGTGTTCTTCTGGTGCTTCTAGTATTTTCTTCTCTTGTTCTTTCACTTCTTCTAGGCTTTACTTCCTCTTCCTTCTCTTCTTCAAATTCGCCGTTTTCAAGATAATACTCCATCTCTTCATAATTCTTATCAAGAACTAAACCACCTAAAATAACTGGTAATTCTGGTAAATCTTCTAAAGTAGTGTCATCCTGTTCAACTTCATAGATTTCATAACTTGTTGAAGTATCTCCTGGTTTACCGTGGCGTTCAATTTCAAATATATGACTTACAAGATTATCATATCTACTACATAAACTTGAAAGTTTCGCAAAGAACTTCTTACCACGTTCCCATACCTGAACCTTTTCTTCATCAAGATTATAAATTGGGACATACAACTTAACTGTCTGGAACTTATGGTCTCTACAGAACGGACAATCGTCAATCGGCTGATTATATTCTCTTAAACAGTTAACATAACGCTTCTTACCGTCCAATTCAATTTCGTGCACAGCGTATCCTTCTACATCTTCAATACCGTTGTACATAAACCTTACTCTGGCAACATCACCATCATTCTTCAAACCGAAGAATCCACCGCCACCAGAACCACCGTAATTCTCTTCCTGACCCGCAAAAAATCTTGGCATTACTTACTACCTCCTTCCTTCTCATTCTTGTTAATAGTTTTAATACTCATTCTTCTACCTCCTTCTGAGTTTTACTATTAAGACGCTCTACTATGTCAAGAGCATCTCTTAAACCACTTGAATATGCGACCCAATAGTCGCGCTCACTATAATGTTCACATTCTTCACAAAAGTCAATGTGACCACTAACTATTTCTAAACTACTCTCTAATAAAGCACATAATTCATTCAACTTGTCCATATATTACTCCAATCCAGCTAACCAGATAACATAACGTGCTCTGGCAGTAAGATCAGTAAGTTGATCATAATCAATATATCTAAACTTCCAAAGCCAAGCAATTGTATCAGTTATCCAACCAACTGTAACTCCTGCATACATTCCATTTTCCATTCTAGTAAGAGCATCTTCAACTCGTTTAATCTTTTTAGAAATGGTTTCTTTCTTTATCATATTAGACCTCCTCTACTAACTCAGAATGTCTAACCTTATAAGAAATATAATCTTCGTCATTTCTATAAGCGTCAAATGTTCTTGTTAACTTAACTGAGCACATTGGCTTAGTAATAGGAACTTCAATTTCTTCATCCCACAAACCTTGAATCTTCTTAGTGCCAGTTTCAAGTGAATACCAATAAGCATGAATTGCATAAACATAAATCTTAGTTAAACTTCTGACTCTAATAACCTTTACTCTATTCTTCTTATCAAATTCAATTTCAACACCAGGCATATCTTTAACCATTTCAACAAATGCACTTCTAGCACCTTCTTCAGTTTCAGCATCTGGCATCTCTAAATTAGTAATCCAATCTTCACCTTCCCAAACATTATGGTTAACCTTTTCGATCTCATACTTTAAACTACGCTCTTTCTTAGATAACTCTTTGTATTCCTTAGTCATCCAGAAAGAAGATCCGGTATATTCCTTCATAAAGGAAATCAACTGACTATTTACTTCATCTAATTCTTTTAATAACATTTCCTGAGTCTTCTTCATCTTTCTTTCTCCTTTTCTCTAGTTTCTATAGTGGATATCCATCCATCTTCAATATTATTATAGTATAATGTTTACCCATAATCAATAGGGAAATTAAAATATTTTTTGATTAACTAACGATTCTACTAACTCAAGTAATTCTGTATTTTTATCGTCTGTTAATATACTATGCAAATTTGCTTGACCTTGTATCTTATCTTGTATAATATCTCCTGTTGCTGTATTTATGATCGTAAACCAAGCACCTTTCTTAACTATTATATCATATTTTATAGCAACGTCAATTAAATCGCTTACATAATCAATACCTGTTGTATAATTTAACTTGTATGTACCTAAACGTCTGTTAGCAGGACAAGACTTATTTTTAGTCATGGACATCTCAACAATATTCCCAGCAGGAGACTCACTACTTCTCTTTATTAAGTTACCTTGCTCATCAAAGAATGAACCGCGTCTAAACTCCATACGAACTGAACAGCAATGCTTCCATGCTTTACCTCCCGGAGTTGTTTGAGTAGGAAACATAGCACCAATAACATCACGTACTTGATTAATGCCAATACCCGTACATCTATGAGCGTGCATCAATACTTCAACTCGCTTACTAAACTTAGTTAACGCCATTGATATGCCACCATAAGTTTTATCTTCTAATGTTTTGTCCCATTCTTGTTGGCTTAGTAATACCCCAATACTATCAAGAACCCACAAACCAATCTCATCTGTTTCTATTGCATCACATATTATCTGGAATATTTCTTCCGCACTTTGTGCTTTTGGTTGTAGAACATAAACATCTTCTATGTTAACCCCTAACTTCTTCGCCCATTCATAATCAAGAGTATTTTCTGCATCTACATACAACACTTTTCTACTATCACTACCATTCTGATAGTTAGCAACAATATCTAATGCAGTTGTTGTTTTGCCACCGTGTTCTTCGCCGTAGAACTCAATTAACTTACCAACAGGTAAACCGCCATAAGTACAATAATTCATCTTTGGACTTGTAAATGGTATTCTGGAGTAATCAAAAGCATTTAATCCTAAAGATATTATTTCTTCTTTTGCGTCTTTATTAATCTGTTTTACTAATTCATCCATTTTAGTCATACTTTATCTCCTATTTTACAGCAACAGAAGTTAACTGCTGCTCCTGTATTCTTCTAGTTAAAACTTTCTTACAACTCTGTAACAGTTCTTGAGCATTTTCTACTTTACTCTTAACTATTTTGTATGCTCTACTATAACAGATATTTGTTAATTGCTCTTGCTGGCTGGCTAATTCAGCTGCACTATTCTTATCATCAACAGTACCGCGTTCTAATTCGTTTCGTTTAGTATTATACATCTCTTTCCAAACAGCTTTACTAATATCGTCTCTGATACCCAACTGCTCACAAGCACCTCCAGCAAAATAAATATATGTAGATAAGTTCATACAGAAATCCTCCAGCTCACCGTCAGAAACCGGGTTCTCACCGTCTTTTAAACAATCCCTTATAAACAATATATACTCATCTAAATCCTTTGTATATGGCTTGAGAATAGCTTGTACAATGTCTTCAATAATCTTTGAATTATTCTCAACATGTAACTTAATTGATTCTAATTTTCTTAAATTGATATTATCATAAATACTCATTTTTTAATCCTCTCTATAGTTTTTAGAAATTCTTTCATATCATAATCGTAAAATACTCTTTTTTTAATTCCTTTAAGCGAAAATATAAGCTTAGTCCATTTGTCATCATCATATCTAAAACTTTTATAACCGATACACCTCATAGCCTCCAATGCTCTGATATCTATAAATAATGTTATATCCTTATCAACCCACCAGCAAATAATCCCAGCAACAACTCCATATATTTTAGATTTTTCTAATAATCCTTCCCATTGTTTATTACTAATATTTCCGTAACGTCGTTTTTCATCATTAGAATAAATACTTAGCGTGTTTCCGTGAATTGATTTACATTCAATGTAATACTGATAAGGATAACTATAAACTATAAAATCACATATATTATTTCCTCCCTTATAACCATTCATCTGGTCTGGTAAACGGTCAACAGAAACATCTGATACTTTCAAAAATGCTTTCTTAATACATTCTTCAAAATCCTTCCCTCTATTAACCGCCATCTTTACTACATACCTTTCTATAAGAACAATACTGACAAAACTTAGGTCCCGAATCTACAGGTTTTGGCGGAACCATATTTGATTCAATATACGAATCACAATTTGCAATGTATCCAATAAGAGCCGTTCTCATATCATCAGTTACTGGAAAAAGATAAACTTTCTTATCACAAGTGTTTCTATTCTCATAAATGAAAATAACTTCAGGTAGCTTAAATGCTAAACTGTAAGCTGTTGCCTGATTATAATGCCCTGGATCTACACCCGTTCTCTTAAACCACTTTTCCTGAGTTTCAGTTTTAATTTCTAAGATATAATAATGACCTCTATACTTTATAATTCCATCACATAAGAAACTAAGATTCATGTCTTTCCAATAAAGCTTGGTTTCATAATTGGTTTTACTTTTTATCTCAAGATAATCTAAACCTCGCTGTTTAATAAAAGTTTCTACATCAATATATTCACAATCAAAACCGTTTGCTTTCATATCAGTAATATACTGCTGTATTCTCTCGTGTCTATCAGTACCGCTTTCACAAATACCCACCAATATATAACTGCTATCTATAGAATCTTGTTCTACACCTTTTATCTGATAATAACTAGCCCTCATACAATTCATACCACTAGGTTTATATGTTTGACTAGGTTTAGTCTGATTCTTTTTATCTGTCATTTCAACAGATTTCTTGATATCTAATAAAAGACATTCTGAAACTGATAAATTATCTGTTACTGAATCAATTAATTTTATAACATTACTTAGTGTCTTTCTCATCTAAACCTCTATGCTTATATTTTTCAAGCCATCTACTATATCCAATTCTTTGTTCAACTTTTTCTTCTTTCTTAACTTTATGATATAATTCTAACCAATCTCTATATTTCTGACAAGTTACATGACAATTAGGTTCCCTATCTACACAACCTTTACAATTACTATCTAACAATGATGCCATTCATTCGTCCACCTCTTTCAAAAGTTCAATAAATGATAAAAACAACTTACTATCAAGTATATAATAGTTTATACCATCACCAAAATCAATAGAAAGAGCACTGTAAGACCTATTCATTGCGAAAGCTTCTTCTCTATTCTTTTCTAGCCATTCTTTCCTGATTGTCATAGATTCAGAAGGCTTAGTTTTAGTTTTACACTCAATTAACCAATCAGATGTAACTACATCACCTTTATTAAACCTAGTCGCACCACTATTGGAAACTTGTTTACCTCCTACTTCTTTTGCAACTTTCTTTTCTTGCTTATCACTATAAAATCTTGTTGGTCTGTTCATGATGCTAAATCCTCTTGAATATCTGCAAGTAAAATCTTTAACTTTACAACAAACTTACTTTTCATAAATTCTAACCAAGTTTCTTCTAAATGCGGGTCTAAATCATATCCTGACAATGACATTATGTTTAACCAATGATTATAACATTTATATCTGAGATAATTATTAACGACTCGCTTACAAACATCATACGGGTTTTCACTGCCCCTTGATGTAGTACACATTACAACGTCACTTCCATAGTAGAGTGTATATAAAGGGTCGGACTCTTCACTTATTGTCAATGTATATGGACTGTTATTCCACTGCTTCATTAAAACACCTCCTGCAATGTATCAAATTCTTCTTTACTTAATTCATTTATATCTTTTTTATCACTAGGTAAAATATACTCAGTAATTAATTTATTCTTAACTTTTTGTCTTATTCTCTTACGTGCTTCTTTACCTGCGTCATCATTATCTGTTGCTAATATAAGTTTTCTACAAGACAATTCTCTTAACTGTTTAAACTGTAATTCACTACCTAATCCATTCATTGCAACAGCATACTTCCCATATACCCAACATGTAAGAGCATCTAACATTGATTCACAAACTATAATTTCTTTGACCGTATCATATCCCTGATTATATTTTCCAATTAATCCAAGAGAATATAGTTCATACAAACCATATAAAGGTTTTTCTACACCGGCTGGATAATTAAACCATTTTGTTTTAACACTTCGTCTAGCTACAAATAAACAGTTACCAGAAATATCACGAACTGGGAAAGTTATAGATTCGGTCTTCTTGTCATATCCTATATCAAACAAATCAATTATGTCATTAGTTAACTTTCTCGTATACATGTAAGGATGATAAAATCTATAACTTTCCAGTTCCTCTTCTGAGACATAACTAATTTGCTCAACTGTTTTTTCTCTACTAAAATCTAATGTTATACCTTTTCTTTCTTGTACATTAACTGTTAGAAAATTCTTTAATAACCAGTTCCATCCAAAAACACCTAAACGGTCATCCTTACCAAAACAATAAGAAATTACCTCAGGCAAATTATGCACTTCACCACAAGCAAAACAATGAAATTGCCCATTCTTTTTACTTATACCGGCACTCGGTCTCTTCTCTTTACCATCACCGTGATACGGGCACTGAACCATTATATCATTACCACTTGATTTCATTTTTTGCAACAACTCAATATTGTTAACACGCAACTGAGAACGAAGCTCTTCTAATATTTCTTCTAGAGTAGCATTAAATTCAACTTCATTTATTATCATCAGAATACATCCGCCTTATCTTTATACTGTTTCTTAACTGTCTTTATCGCCTTTTCTGTCTTTTCAGAAGATTGAGCGTCATTTTCTGAAGGTATCCATTGAAAATCACCTTTATCTATATTCCAATTATAATTTAATTTACCGCCAACAATACCAAATCTTTGTTTCTTTATTTCAATCTTTAATACACCGTCATCTGTTTGTTTTATTGATAATACTTTACTAGCATTCATTGCAATTCCATCTGAATCTCTAATATTTTCTAGTTCTGGACTCCCTACATTTTCAACAGCACCTCTATTTGCTTGAACTACAACTAATACTGGAACTTTCATTTCCATACTAAGGCTCATTAAATCTTCAGAAATATTTGTAAGTGTAGTTGTTTTACTGTCTCCTCTATTAAACCTTTCATCTGTTAGATAAGTGATACCATCAATAGCAATAAGATTAAGCTGATATTGCTGAATCCAATTCTTTAACTTTGTAACTGTTATTTTTCTATCAAAATCATTCGGAGTGGCAACTATAAACTTATTCTTCTTAATGCTTAAATCTTGAATATACTTCTTATATTCATTTTCATCTATATCATCTTTCCCCCACATCAACGACCTATTACTAAAGTTTTTATGTAAAGTATCAAATCTATAACCAATACTGACCGCACCCATTTCCGGAGATATATAACCAACATTGAAACCTAACTGCCAAACATGAGTAGCCATCTTTTCTAAGACCCATGATTTACCTTGATTAGTTCTAGCAACAATTACTAATAATTCTTCTTCACGCTGAATGCCATGAATAACATCATCCAATTCAGGAAAACCACAAGTAAAATACCATTCATTCTGATGATTCTTTCTATCAAGATATTCTTCAAACCTACTTTCTGCTCCCGATACAATATCGACACCGCCTAAATCGTAATTTGGTTCAAGCCTTTTTGTTGCTTGTATCATATAATTAACAGCTTCATTAGCATCTGTTTTCAATAATTCTGCTATCTTTTGAACTACTGGAACAGACCTATAATATAGAGTCTCTTCTCTAATTGTATCAACTAAGTACTTATCACTTTCAGTACATTCAACAATTTCAAATTCAGGAAACTTAGCAATAAATGTTGTTTCATCTGGAACAGAACCATATTTCTCAAAATGACTTTTTATGAAATTAAACTCATCTTCATACCCTACGAAATATTCGTCTGTTAACAGGTTATCTTCAACTATAGAAAAATCTTTAGTATTTATTATCTTACTTATTATTTGAAGTTGAACCATATTGCCTCATGTCCTTTCCATAAAACTTGATAACTAAACTATTAGAAAATACTCTGCTAGTTAAACGGTCACCAAGTGCTTTCTTGAATTCATTCTCAGTAGTTATATTACCTGTGAATATGTTTGCTTTATTACTAAATTCACGGTAATCTATAAAACTTAGTAATTGACTTTCATCATAATTACTTATTGCAGAACTACCAATATCATCCCAAACTACTAAATCTGTCTCCATCAGATTAATTTTATATTCTTCCGATAATGGATTGTCAAAGTTTTTTAATTTTATCAATAAACTCGGAACATGAATAAACAACCCTCGTACTTTAAAACCATTACCAGACCATACACTGTCAAAATATTTCAATAATAACTTCGTAGCCCAGGATGTCTTACCATTACCGGTATTATTACTACAAATATATAAATTACTACCATTGTTAACAAAGTTAACTATATCTTGTTTTATTTCAAACAACTGCATGAAAGCATCATAATCATCTACTCCAATAAGTTCCTGTGGGTATTGTTTACTCTTAGGTAGCCCACTATTATCCATAAGATATTTCATTTCTACATATCTTATACAACCGCTACAAGTAGGTAATGAACAGACTTCTTTATACCAACAATCCTGTTTAAAATCTTGTTTGTAATCCACTGTCTTTCATCTCCTTTTCTTTCTTGGTTAATTTATTTCTATCATAAGGTTCCGAATTAACATTTTTATTCCAAGGTCTGTTATTAACATTATTTGAACTAGATAATTCAACAAATGTACCCCATCCCTTTTCAATACTCTGCTCTACTATCTTTATCTGCTCTTCATTACTGTTTGCTAAAGTATTTAACTTTTTTAATAAACCTTTCCATTGATTAAAATATAGTGGCTTGTCTTTCATTTCTAAGCGTAATTTTAAATAATCTGTTAATATATTTCTTAATCTTATATTTCCAGTGTGCTCATCTATTTCATCTAAGCATTTTTCATATAGATTTTTTCTTTTTGGTTTGGTTTCTTCTAATAATACTTTAGTATTATTTTTATTTGTATTATCTAATACTTTAGTATTAGTATAATTATCTACGTAAGTAGATATATTACTATTTATATTATTAGGTAATAAATTATATGATTCAGATTCGTAAATTTTATTAGGCTGCTTCGTAAAATCTGACACTTTAAGTTTTCTATGTCTACCGTCAAATGATAATATTTCAATCATCCTTAAATCTTTCAAATGTTTTATTGCTTTTGTTATTGCTGATTCACTACAGTTGCAGAACTTTGCAAAGTATTCATTTCCAGCACTACAGTTTTCTTCATTATCTAAACTACTTATTTCTGTAAAGAGCACTTTTTCAAGCATACTTAAATCTTCATTTAACCAGATTTCTTTAGGAATCCATACACCTTTAAAATCTCTATTCATCTGAAACCTCATTCCTTATACATTTAAAATAAAAACTCATCTGTTAAGGAGTGCCGTCCCTTCCAAATGAGTTAATATTTGGTTGATATAATGTTTTACATAATTGATATCCGGCACTATATCAACCATGATGACCGATAATCCAGAAACACGTTTTGTACAGGAGGCAATAACTGTAAGCTACTTATCGGTACATATACATTATATGATAATTAAATCCATTTTAAAACTATTTTTTGTACATTTTTAAAATATCGGCTACTTGCTCGTCTACAGTGCTATTAACAGCATCCCATAGTAACCGTCTTTCTTCTTCTAAAGAAGACTCATCAATATTTTCAGGAATACTTCTTTCTTCTGAAAATTCTACTGAATAAAAATTATCTCTAACTTTAATAGTGCACTTACTAGTTGCTTTTATTGAAGTTGTAATAGCTTTACTCGTCATATTATATCTCCTTTATAGTTAAAGCGATAGTTTCCTTTACTACTCTACAAGAACTGATTTCATTAAGAATATCCTGGTTAAGTTTCCCGGCGTAAATTGCATCTTCTAATAAAGATTCATCAACATATTCTTTTCTTTTGATAATGCCCTTGATATTATTCCTTTTAAGGATTTCAATAACTTTCTCCTCATCAAGAGACTCTGATTTACGAACCTGAAACTTAGCCTGCCAAGTACCCGTTGAAACCTCATCGAGATTTTTCTCTTTCATTTCTGTCTTGATAGCTTTATTAAACTTATCGGCTTCTCTCTTTACACAATTTACTTCCTTGTTTAATACTCCATACTGATTAATCATTTCATTAAGTGTCATCTTTTTATCCATTTTCTAGTTCCTTTCTCTTTCTTACATATTTCTGAATACTTTTTGACATCTGACCATTTCTCCCTAGTTTTCTTGAATTTTTGAATTCTCTTAATCTCTTGATATCTGCCTTGTTCCAAAATCTTTGACTGTTAACACGCTCTTTATAATAATCAGGTAATAATAATGCCAGTTCGTCATCTGGGTATTCCCTCTTAAATCTATACCAATTTTCAAGAGTGTATCTAGATATTTTTAATCTGCTACATACCTGGTTGAGCGTTAACATATCTCCGCTCTGAATATTTCCACCTCCCCTCTTCACAATTATTATAGTATAATGATTTTCACAAATCAATAATCAATTTAATAAATATTCCAGTAATTCTTTCTTAGAACCTTGAATCTTTCCATCAACTATTGCATCTGCCATTATACCCTTGTTTTCTAATATTTCATGTATTCTTTCATCAATAGTGTTTTTTGCAATAAGTGTATATATAGTTACATTATTTTTTGTTCCAATTCTATGACATCTATCAACCGCCTGTTCCTTCAATGCTTTATTCCACGGTTCATCCAAGAATATTTCAATAGTTCCTGCAGTTAATGTTATACCTGTTCCCATTGCACCAATAGTTCCAATTATATAATCTACCTCTCGTGATTGAAACTTATTAACATATTCTTGACGAACGATGTCTTTAGTATCACCTGTTATCTTTAATCCTTTGAAACCCGCTTTTCTTAATTGCTCATCTACTGGGTCTGTCATCTGTGTCCAATTACTAAATATAACAACTTTCTGATTATTGCTCTTCGCTTCTTCTAATAATTCTAATAACCTGTCTATCTTAGCAGATTCACTTACTGTTGTTGATAATATCCCAGTATATCCTGTGGCTTGTCTCATTCTGATAAGTTCCGTTAATGGGTTAGGCGACGATACAATCTTATCGATATTCATCTTAATATCTTGAGTAATTTCATCATAAACTTGTTTCTGTTTTGGCGTCATTTCGACATACTCATTAACATATATCTTATCCGGTAAGTCAAATACGTCTTCTTTTAATCGCCTTAACATAAACTCATTTAATTCGGATTGTAATGTTTCTAAATGCTTATATCCTACTATCTGATAGTTACCATATCCACCCATTACACAATAATAATTCTTAAAAGCATAAAAACTATGTTTTTCATATCCTAACCATTTAAGAATAAAATATAAATCAATGGGGCTATTCATTAACGGTGTTCCGGTCATTGCTAGCATAGTGTCAGCTGATAATTTTAATACACCTTTACCTTGTTGACTATTTGGATTTTTACAGCAATGAGCTTCATCTAATACAATCATGCCAATTTCGCCAGTGCGACACTTTTCGCTTAAAGCTGCGACGACTTTTTCATCTCTTAAGGTTTCTATATTCGTAATAATAAAGAACCGTGAGATGTCGTGTAAATTAATTACATCTTCTAACTTGTCCTTAGTACTACCAATACGGAGTTTACCATTCTTTACCTTCTGACCTAGTATGTGTGAATCTTCATTGGAGTGCGTCTTTATTTCATCAACCCAATTCCACTTAAGACCATTAACACCACATATAATTAAACAATGTTTATATTTCTTTTGTAACTTTTTAATAACTGCTAGGTCAATTGCACACTTGGTTTTACCTAAACCCATTGTATCACCAAGTAACCAACGGTCGTGTTTTAAGCCAAACCGAATACCCTCTTCTTGATGTTTAAATGGTTTTGTTTTATACGTAAAGCTCCTAGGTAATTTTACTTTCTTAGATTCTTGTAATAATGATAAACCGTCAATTGTATAATCATACTTATTACTTAAGAAATCAAGGAAGTTATCTAATTCCTTACTCTGTATTTCCCATTCCTTTTTATTGGGGTTATACCACCTCTGAGTATATCCTCTTACTTTACTTACTAAAACAGTGTCATACGGAAAAGTAACAAATATTGAATATTCACCGTTGCATTTAATTGATTTTCTTACTTCTATTTTTATCATTTAACACCTTCTTTTTTACAGGTGGATTATTTCTATGCCACTCTTCTAATTCATGTAATTCTTCTACTAAAGGTTTTAACTCTTCTAATAACTGTTTTTGTTTCTGTTTGTATCCCATAATCTTTTATTCCTTTGCGTAACTAATTTTAACGGGGTTCTAAGCGGAGTTTCGGAGAAGATAATATAATAATATGGATAATATTAAACTCCGCTTAGAACTAATATATAGAGGTCAGGAGAAGAAGTCTTCTAAGAACTCTTGATATTCTTCTTCGGTCATAACCTGACCTGTGTTGTATCTTTCGTCCGACTTCCTTGCAATCTTTATTGCTTCATCGAAAGACTCTGCATTAACGACTGTATGTTGACGATAAGTATTTCTGCCAAATATTTCAATAAATGATATTTTCCAGTGTTTCATAATGTCCAATAATTACCAATACACCCTTCTGTACTGTCCCAAGTATCCCATATTTGACAACTCATAATTGCTACGATATGATGACCACCGATATGAGCAATAATACGATTTCTATTATTGCCATCATCTATCTTACAATCATATCTGTTTAATTCTTTACAGAACTCTTTACCAGTATATTTTGTGTTATCCCATTTCCTGGGCTGAGCATGTTTCTTCCAGCCCTGCTGTTCTAACCACTTACCATATACTCTTATGTCACCATAATCATAACCTGTTTCACATTGGAGTTTTGCTAACTCCATTACTACCACTTTATAATCAATGCCGGTACCTGTACTTAGTGCTCTAATAAGGCAATCCGTTGTGTACTTGTTTTTAGGATTAGCATTATAAAAGTGGAAAGTTGCTGTGTCTTTGTACTTCTCTTGTCTCTTCATTTTTCCTTTTCCTTTCTTTGAGTTTTCCAAGTGAGAATACCTCTATCCTCAATATTATTATAGTATAATATTCTTCTATAATCAATACCCAATTTTAGGAAAATAAAAAAGAAGGTTATTTCTAACCTTCTAATTTTTCGATGCACTGCATTATAGCTTGGCGTTCTTTATCACTTGAAGCTTCATCCATCATCTGATGTAATGTTGACATCATCTGTTCTTTACCAGCATCTCTGCTCATGTAACGACCTCTGGCGTCTCTGCCTCTTCTATAACTTCCGTCTTCACTATATCTGCCATCACTATCAGCATCACGACCACGTCTTCCATCATAGCTGCCTCTAGCATAGCTACCGTCATAACTACCGTCATATGAGCCTCTATTACTCATTCTTCCACTATAGCCATCATAACTACGCCCGCTGTAGCCGTCTCTTGAATAACCGTCATCGCCATATTCTTCCATAGCGTGTATTGTATCAATATCTTTAATAATATCAATAACTTTATACATACTATCTAATTCTGATACTGTGATGTCACCTTTTTTAGTAATTTTCTTTACTTGCTCTAATAGTAAATCTTTTAATTCTTCTAAATGTTTCATCTACGGACCTCCTAAGCAATTCTTGTAACAACTAAATTAGCATTCTGCACATTTATTGCAGGAGCCGGTGTTGTAGCAGGAGTTGCTGATTCGCTTGTATTTTCTACTGATACATTGAAGCAACATCCTTTCGGAACTGTAACAATTGCTGTTGATGTAACATTAAAGTATTCATCTACAGCGGCTGGTGTTACAATTGCTCTACTTGTTAATACCGGTTCTCCATCAATGGCTATTGCTACTGAAATAGGACCTACTGTTCCATCTTCCGGTACGGCAATATTACCATTGAATGTTACTTGGTAACGCGCAAAACATGATGTTGGATTGTTTACAATACCTCGGAGAGTTACAATTCCACTTTCGTTTCTATGAAGTACATAACCACGATTACAACCAATTGTAGTAATTAATATAACTGGTGCTCCTGGCTGTACTAACTGAATAGGATTATAAGTAAACTCTGCCATAAATTACTCCTTAAATAGTGCCGTTAAAGCCACTGCATCCGCATCCACTATTGCCAGAGCATGTAAATATTGGAGTACGTCCATATACTGGAGTTGTAGGAACTGGACAGCTACTTAATCTGTTGTATAAAGCATCTACTTCCTGAGTCTGACCGGCAAGTAATCTTGCAGTCTGTACATCCTGAGAAGCCTGACCTCTAGCATATAACAGTTCCTGTCTTAACTGAGCAATGGTATCATTCTTAGCATCAATCTTATCCTGGCATAACTGGTCTAAGATTCTCTGAGTGCTTGCAGTATTTGCAGTAATAACATCTCTTAATGCATCATTTACAGCCGCTCTATCAGCGCATGCTTCAGTTGCTACTGTATACTTTAAGTCTGCTACGGCAGCACGATTTTCACAGCAACAATTCTGTAAGCCCATTGCTAAACTGTTAAGCTGACCAGTTAATGCTGTACTATCAGCAAACCTCTGATTCATGCTAGCAATCTGATTGCCATAGGCTGTCTGCATTGCGTCCATTGCTCTATTACAACTAGCTACTTCAGCATTAGCGAAGCCGGTTGTAATCTGATTCTGAATATCACCTAATAAGCTTGTTGTATTAGCATTAGCAAATCCAGTTGTAACTAAACTGTCAGTATTGTTGGCAAGCATCCAAGGATAAACTGAACCGTTACCGCCTCCAAATCCGCCAAAGCCATTACCCCAACCGCCCATCATGGCGAATAAGAATAAAATAATTAACCAGGTCCGGTCTCCACCAAAGCCAAAACCGCTTCCGAGTCCACCGTAACCCATCTGATACGGATAAGCATAAGGATATCCATATCCACGACTATCAACAACTGCTGCTACATCAGCCGCTGATAAGCCGCCACCATTTTCTGATAATGACATTCTTTTAAATCTCCTTTACTATATACTCATTTCTATTCCGGACTAGAAACTGTATAAACTACTTAAATGATTTCTGAATCTGATCAGCCATCTGTTTTAATTGATTAAATTGCTGTTGACTCATTCTACCGCTATTTAATAATTGCTGAACTTGCTGTCTAGGGTCACCTTTAAAATTCTGCCGAAACTGATTGAACTGACTCATTAAATTCTGCATATTTGTTGGCATTCCTGACATTTGCATATTTCCATATTGTTTAAATAAATCATTCATTTGAATCTTTTCCTTTCTTCAGAATAATTTTTAAGTCATCTAAGCGACTTTCTAACTCTTCCTTAGTAATATATTTACTTAAGTCTAAATCCTTCTTAGGTGACGCATCAGAGCTTTGTACGACTTCTTTATAACTGAATACTCTTAACGGTAATGGCATTCCACTAATATCAGTTGATTTTAAGTAAAAAATCTCAGACTCACTATCCATTAATATCATGCTGTTACCGGCAGCTACTGGATACGCTTTAGCTCCTGCTTCACCTTGTACCCATATAATGCTACTTGTGGGACTAATAACTGGTGATACAGGTGTCTGATAATTCATAGGTTGGTAACCTACTGGAAAATAATTATTGTACGGCATTTTCTATTCCTCCTTCTGCCAATAATATATTGGAATCTCATCTCCGCTATCCCAAGTATCATAATAATTGCCATCACGAACTGCTACAACATGAGTACCGGTTGCTAAGAGATAAGTACCATTCGGATGCTCTTCACAAAAATCTCTAATTGTATAACAATCAGGACATGTATTAGGTACAACGTTACGAATAAAACCCTTATCTATTAAATAAGCACTCCAAACAGAGTTAGATGAAGGCATATCCTTCATCATATATCCCTGTAATGCAATATCAATATAAGTTTTTTCCCATGTCTGACCCGTTACGCTCGAAATTGCTCTTATAACACAATCTCCTACTAAACTCCTGTTTGGATTTGGATTGTAACTTATAAACATCTTTACTGCCCTCATCTAATTCATTTTCTAATAATAAAAGAAGAGCGCTTAAAACTGAGCATTCATTTTCTTTAGATGTTTTATCTAGCATATTTGAAATATCTTTCATTTTAGTACTCTCCTTTTACAAGTATATTATAAAATACAAAAAAGAACCTAATTTATTAGGTCCTTTTATACTTTTTATATGGTTTTTATAAGATTCGTATCATCTTTTTCTTAACGCGTTTTGCTAAAACTGATATTTTTGCTTCGGATACATTCATGAGATAAGAGATTTCACTATTTGTTTTGTCTTTTGACCTTAAGTTGAAGTATTCAAGTTCCTCTTCGGTAAAGTTGCAAAGCTCTCTAAACATGTCTAATTCGGGTACAGTGAAATCTCTTATTTTCACGAATAATCCCCCTCATCACGCACTTTCGTGTGTCATATAATCTTTTATCTTCTTATGAGCGTCAGCAATCTCGTCTTTGTCATTACCTAATAATGCTTGTAATCCAGTCAACGTAAGTTCATTTATGTTGTGTAGTTTTTCTCTATCATTCTCGCTATTATTCATTCTATTTTCTAAATCAACAATACGTTTCTCATGGTCCCGGTTTGTCTTTTTAACCTCTGTTGTTAAATCACTTAACCGCTTATTAACTTTTTCAATAGGTTCATTCAATTTCTTTTTAGCTTTAGTGAAATATGTATAAATAACTCCTAATGCAGTTAAGATTGATGCAATAGTAATAATCTGCTGGCTAGTAATTGTGATTTCCATATTACCACCGCCTATTCTGACACCGGAGCATCTCCCATCTGTTCCTGTTTTGCCTTTTCGTATTCTCTCTTACTCATACCAATGCACAAAGCTAAGAACATACCAAATCCGCCAATAGAAGTTCCAACTTCAAGTCCGTATGGAATCTTCCATGTAGTCGCTAATAGGCACCAGAAGAACTCTGTGGCTGGAACTATATTGATAGCAACATACTTAACAGCATCATAAAATTCATCACTCCATTTAAACATAACAACACCTCCTTAACTTACAACTGATAATTTATTTATCTCTATAAGTTTATCTTTAAGCACTTTTATTTCAGTATTAGATTTAGTTAAAGCCCGTGTTAAACTGGTATTTGTTTCTTCTAAAGCTGATAATTCTTCTTCAACTAATTCTTTTTCTTTAAGAATATCATTACACTTAGCAATTAACTTACTATTTTCAAGTGCTAATATCTCATTCTTTTTCTTTTCTTCTTTGTATAATTCTTCATAATTGTTAATGATAGGTAAATCTTCACCTTCCATTACAGCTACCCAGAATTCATCTTCATTTATTACAGCAATTAATGCCCAATCATACCCATCAGCGGTTTCCCATTTGAGAACATTATAAATACCGCGCTTACAAAGTTCATCATACTGTTCACCTTCTAATGATGGCTGAGCTCTTAATTTACGGGTATCAGATTTAATATCAACCTGCTGTACTTCAGTATTTCTTTCAACTGGCTCCGGATAAACAACAACTTTTGCAGGTAAATCTTCACCGCTCATCATAGCTACCCAGAATTTATTACTACTGATTTCAGCAATTAATACCCAGGTATAACCATCAGCAACTACTTCGTCATATACATTATAAATACCTTTAATACAGTATTCGTCATAAGATGTAGCAGTAATAGAAGGTAATATTCTAAGTCTTCTAGTATCAGATTTAATATCAACTTGATGTACTTTTTCATTCCTTGTAACGGGCTGTGGATATTCAATCATTTTTAACTCCTTCGTCCAAATAGTTGATATGAATGCTGTGTTATATTCTTTGCTCCAATAAAGATAAGGCTTAGGGTCAATACAATTTGCTAACATCGTATCCCAAGTATATAAAGTTTTAATTGGAACAATCTTAGTAAGATATAAGTGTAAATGAACTCCATTAGAAACACCACTGTTTCCTCTTACAGCATTACCCATCTGCTTACCAAAATATACTTTGTCGCCTTTCTTAACAGACGGCGTGTCTTTTAAGTGGATATACCCGGTCCAGCGTTTTCCAGTATTATATGTATGTTCTACAACGATATAATTACCAACTTCAGAACCGTATCCTTTATCAACTACAAATCCATCTTGCCAAGCTAATACGGGGCAATATTGCATAGCATACCAACCAATATCTAATCCTTTATGACTAGGCCAACTGAATGGTTTTGTTATACCCGCCGCATCTGTTAAAGGTATAATTCCTACATTATTTCCATAAAATGCCATAATGTACCCCTTATTCAAAGCGAGATATGGTGATAGTACATGGACCTAATATTTTTATCATATTCATACTCCACTGTTCATCATAATAAATACTCGCATCACCATCAATGTCATATGTTGATTGGTCGTCAGCTTCTAACAATATTCCTTTTTCAGTGTCTAATAACAGAAACGAAAAGGTTTTTGTTTCACCGGCGCCTACTGGCACGTAACCGCTTGAATGATATGTACCGTTGTCGATTACTAAACCGAATACAAGGTTAGAGTCATTGTAGTCAACTAAATCCATTACTATTAAGGAACCATTGTCGGCGGCAGTAATAGTCACGTCAAATGGTGTCAGTCCGCCACCGCCTGAAACATTGACATCAGCCAGTGCATACTGTGATACATCTATATCTGTACCGTTTTCGGTGATGGTGATTTTACCTGTTGGGGTAATACCACCGCCTCCATTTTCAAGAGCATCTGCGATACGCTCTAAATAACCTTTTTCTTTTGTATAATTAGCCATTCATATACCTCCTTATACATATTTATTATAATATATTTTCATATTGTTTTATATTATTAATTAAAATTATTTACCGTGTTCTTTCCCACATATATACACCTAAATAAGGCTGTACAATGTTGTGATAACCATCACCGCCAGCTTCAGTAGTATCATATGCAGTATTATAAGCTGTACCATAACTTGTACCTGAAGCTGTTCTCATTGCTGTTCCAGTACCAGCCGCATTGACTAAGTTTTTATATGATTGGTGTTTATGTTTAGGCATCTCAGTAGTTGTTAATTTGTGTGTATATTCACCGCCAGTTTCACCGCCAGTAATGGTTTTAGTATTACTATTACTATCAGTACCCGTTCCAACACCCATTAATACTCTGCCTTGTCCTATCGCAGTCCAAGTACCAAAACCAAATGTTGTTCCAGGATTAGTACTACTAGTTGATATATAAATTGAACCTACTGGATAAACGGCTTGTAATGTAGCAATTTGCTGACCACTTTGACTCGATGAAAATCGCATTAAAAATCTATTTGTACTTGCATCTTTCCATATTCTTCCAACTTCAGTACCTGAATAATCTTGGAATACTAAATCTCCTGGGTCATTTGTAGTAGTTGAACTAGCTCTTAAGTTTAAATCTTTTCCATCACGAATATTAACTTGCTGAGCATAAAAATTATAACCGATTTCGGTAGCCATCTGACCAAAAGTAGCACCAACACCACTTCCAGCATCATAAACACTAAATGGCATTTCTGCTTTTGATAATACTACTTGGTCTTCATTACTACTTAACTTATCTGTAATAACTGCTCTGAATGTATAAGAAGAACTAGTCTGATATGTACTTAAAATGGTGCTCATCTGTACCCAAGATGTTTGGTTATTAGTGGTTGTATTATATGTTATTAAAGCAGTTGTACTACTACCAAGATATACTTTTATAGTTGCACTGTTTAATTCACTTGAATTTGACGTTTTCTTTATTGAAGACCAAGTCCATTTTAAGCTAACTTTTGCATATGTTCCTAAAGCATTTATAGTACCATCTTGTAAACACCTAGCAACATTTATTTTAACCGTAGGAGATGTATATGCATTTGCTAAAATTGTCCGGTTTGACCCAGTTCCTTGTCTACCTCTACTATCTAAGACCCTTAATGTTAAAGTATTAGACGTATTAGCTAAAACATCTGTAAATGTTGTAACTTGCGCGCCTGTTCCACCAGTTGTTTTACTTTCACTTCCTAAAGTTAATGTTCTATTTGTAACTGTTGAACCATGAGAACCACTAGCGCTACTCTTTACAGCAACAATCGAATAACCTTGTATAAATGGCCATGTTGATGCTGACCATCCAGTTATTGCTTTTACAACGGTTGATTTTTCTTGTGGATAAGTAGAATCAGTAACATATGAAATAGTTGGTGTATAGTTAGCTGGAACTGTAACAGTTAAAGACCCTGTACTTTCCATAGCTGTTCCATTATAAGTAATATTTGGATAAGTATCACATCTTAATGTACAACTAGTTCCATTGGCATTTGGTAATGATGTTGAAACATCCGGTATTGTAAATGAATATGTTTTATTTAGTTGAGATGTTGATTGTCCTATCAAAGTATAACTTGATTCTGTTCCTAACTTATAATATAACTTATGACTGAACATTTGTGTTTTCTGAGTAACAAGTATTGAAATTGTTGTACCCATCCGAGCAGTAGAAACAACACTTATATCACTTGCTCTAGGAATTGTTGTAGCAGAAGCTGTTAGTGAAATAGTAGTATTATTAGGTAAATAACTACTTGACCAACCATATGTAACACTAGCAGTTATTGATAATGACCCATCAGCATTACCGGTTAAATCACCTGTCCAAGAACCTATTTCAACCCAGTTATTATACTGTGTACTATGAGAGCCTCTAACATTTGAGTTAGGTGTATAACTTGCACCAGCGTCTGTTGTTATTGAAAATGTAGCATCGCTGTCAGCTTGGTTAGTATAATATGATTTAACCGCTAATATCTCGAATTTTACAGTAACATTATGGGAGTTATTAGGAGTATCTGTTGAATTTTCTATAATTGTTAATTTATAAGTATATGACCCATTACCCCAATCTGGGCATGCGACTGATTTTGTTGTAGTTCCTATCTGAGCCATAAATTACCTCCTAACCATTTTTCTTAAATAAACACCAAGTATTACCATTATTCATTTCTTGAATAACCCAGTGACCTGTATTATAACTATCTGCTGTGCAACCATCTGCGGTAATAGATACTTTTGTTGTACCTTCATATACTAATGCAACCTGACTATCATTAACTAATACATAGTTTGTATCAGGATTTGCTCCTACAAAGCGCGTATCAGTTGAAGTAATACGAACTCTGTTAATAAGTTTCTGTATCTCCTCAGCATTAGCTTCGATGTCATCTTGCATACCACTTGTTTCTCTCGAAACAACTGTACTTGCACCTAATTCTATCTGTTCAGGTGTTTGAGTTATCCAAGTTTGAACCGTCTCTCGATTATAATCCTCTAAATCTTTAACTCGCTTAGTTAATGAATTTATAGTTCCTTCAACCTTATCAACGATAAGATATGTTTCCAACTCTCTGATACGTTCACTAGTTGATTTTGTAAAATCAGTTTCGCCCGCTTCTGGTGCATGGCTTTCCATATGTTCTGTTAAACCCGGACCAACAACTATTTTATTTGATAACCATATACAAGGTACTGAAATTGTATCGCCATCATTAGCAATTGTAACAGTTATAATATCACAAGGTTCATATAAGCAATAACCAAATGAATCAAATTCTAGTGTCCAGTAACTTCCCCAGTCATTTAATCTGTCTAATATTCCATCAAGGTATACTGTTCTATCTGGAACATCATTAACAGTATATCCTTCAACTATCTGATTGTTTTCAATTCTGATAGTTTCACCCGGAACTCTTTCTGGCGGGTCACTATTATCATAAGTATACCGAACAACGTTATCTTCTTGAGGAGCCCTTGATAAAACAAGTCCTGTAACAGTTTCAAACTCTTTATTTAATTTTATTGTAGATAATTGTGTTTCATCTATTGTAGTCTGCGTATCTGTTGGTACTAAAAGTTCAAGCGCACCATTCTTTACAACAATACATCCACCTAAGATTTCTGCAAAATCATCTAATACATCTCTATAGGTATATTCTGCTGTATATGTTTCCTGTTTTCTTTGAATAGCCATTATTCCAGTTGTTGGAATACTATTACCACGACTTAATCCTATCCGAGACGCTATTGCATCAAAGAATGTTATATTATAAATAGTATTTGCTTCATAGTCAATTGACAACTGATAAGATTCCATAGCACTTAACATTTCATCATATGCCGTTATTCTAGTTGTTTTATTTTCTAAATTCTGTAAACTCTCAGTTACAGTAAACTTACCATAATCAACATAATAATAATTCAAACCAAAATCTGATGAAACGCCGATTCTAACTTTTGTAAATACTTGGTCATTAAGCACATACAAACCATTAAGTTCAATTTCAACGGAATTCATTAATGATTTAAGTAATGCGCATTCATTATCAAAGTTTATTGTGTTAACATTTAAGTCTGTAAACATCAATGTCTCAATACCGCTAACTAACCCATATATACGGCAGGAGACCATTCTGCCACTCATCTCCATAGCAGAAATGAATTGACTAGTAAAATCTCCTGTCGTTTCTTGCTGAGTCAGCGCGTTATATTTTATTTTAGCACTTAACATTATACAGTCCTCCTCTTATTTCCTATAATGGAAAACTGTGAAATAATCGTTTTATTAGTATTAGCATTTAATAATGCAGTTTCAATATCACCAAAATAGAATGATTCAGTCTTTAATGATTGAGTTTGAACATCAAAGTATTTACAATAAACTGATGCTGAATTTAATACGTTTAATATTGAAGTTAATGTCCGAGCGGTTAATTTATTAGGCATAATTTCAACTTGAAGTTTGGTAAACACTCCTACTAAAGTTGCTTTATTATCGCCTGCCATATTTCTACCGCTGTCACTTGACCATAGTTTTGGATATAAAACTTTATACGATACTAAGTGTGAAATATCTGTACCACCACTACCAGAACTATCTGTTCCAATGATTAATATTTTAGGGTCTGCCATATTATCACTCCTTATCTATTAAAGCTAAAATCTAACTTTCTCTGATTTTCAGCAACTGTTCTAGCTAATACCTTACCATCAACTACTAACTGTACTACAATAGGCTGATTTCCTTCATCCTGAACTCTTCTGAAAGCCTCTACAATAGTATCAAGTGGAGCTTCAATATTCATACCTGATTTCTGGTCACCAAGTACTGCCATAAACTCTTTGTTTGGAGGAATAACAGCGCCTTGTGCTAATCTCGGAATACTTATTGTTCCTAATGTCGATAAGTTAAATCCAATTGATTTTCCACCAATATTAGGGATCCAATCAGGAACTGTAAAACTTAAACGATTCAATGCTCTAATAACACCATTGATTCCAGCAATAATACCATTAGCCATTGATTCAACTCCACCAATAATAGCATTAATTGTCTTCTTCATATTATCCCACATTCCTGAGAAAATATTTAAAACAGAGTCTTTCATCTGAGTAACTTTATTACTAACAGTAGCTTTTATATTCTCCCAAACTTCAATAACTTTATTCTTTATATTATCCCATAAAGTACTAATGCCATTTATCATTGAGCTAATACCATTAAATAATCCTTGCATCAAATCAATACCAAATCCTTCAAATACAGTTGATGGTGAATGAATACCAAACAAGTTTTTGAAAGCCGTAATAATTGGGTCAAATACATTTTGTCTAATCCAAGTACCAATATTTCGTAAACTCTCAGCAATACCTTGTAAGAATCCCGCTATAGCATCCATACCTAAACCAGAGAAAATGCCAGATATAAAATCAATTAATAATGAAGGCAAAACTGTAAAATTAAATATAAGTATTTCAGTTAATGCTTTTAAGAAGGCTGCTCCCAATTCACCTAAAACTGTTTTCCAATCTATTTTTGCTAAACCAGTTCTAATATTATCAGCAATTCTCTGCCAATTTATTGTCGATAATGTTTGACCAATAAAGTTATACCAAGTAGTTAATAGATTTATGGTTCCTAATATCAGGATGACAGCAACTTTGCCCCAGTCAATATTTGATATTGCCGTAGCAAAAAATTCACTCATCTTTGTCGCAAAAGTTGCCCAATCAAACTGAGTTATAAATGCATAAACTGCTAATATAGCAGTATTTAATCCCTGCGCGATATTCCAGCCTAATAATGTCCAATTCAGCGTACTGATAAAATCATTTATATTCTTAACAATATCCGATACAATTTTAAATACTTTTAACTGTATCTTTTCCCAGTTAATGTCATCTAATAAATCATTGATTTTTGCGGCTAAGTTTTTACCAATATCATCTAAATTACCAATATTAAATTCTGGTAAATCATAACTACCAGCACCACCATCATTATCTGATAATTTATTCATTTCATCAAAGGCGGCAACTTGTCTTTCTTGAGCTTTAGCCGAAGCTTGAGATGCTTTTGCTTGCTTCTTTAAAGCATCAGTATTAACACCTAATAGTTTAATAAATGATAGGAAATATCCCATTAATTTCAGAATTAAGTTAACAACATATTCAACTACAGGACCAATTAACTGACCTAATGTTGCCCACATTGTTTGTAATTTTGTATTTAATTCCTCATTCCGGGCCATGTACTGATGTGTAGCTTTACTAATAATTGTAAACAAACTTCTAGCTCCTACCATAGCAGCCATCATTCGTTTCATTGACATTGCACCTTTACCGGCACCTTTTACTAAGTTAGTAAACATATTCTTAAAACCACCAGCAACTTTTTTTGTGATTCCTTGTAATGAACTAAATGATGATTTTATCATTTTTAAAGCGCCGCCTGATACTAATTGAATCAATGATGAAAACATTCCACCATGGCCTTCTTCGTCTGTAAAGCCTAAGTATTGAGAAAGAGTTTCACCACTTTTAATATGATTAATTTCATCTTCTAAATCATGAATAATGTTTACTAATTTATTCATTTTTTCTATCTCTTTGTCACTTAACAATTCGATAGGTTTTTCTTTCATCTTATCTAGTATTTTTTGGGTATATTGTAAATCTTTTTCAAGCGATTTCAATGAACTTTTATCAACTGTTAATTCAGCACTAAGTTCAATTGTTCCATCAGCCATTTTACTACCTCCTTCCTAGACCTTCATATTTTAATTCTAACAAACGTTTTGTCCGAGCAATATAATTATATTACTTGCTTTAAGACCTTTGTTAGAGCTAATAGGATTAACTCCTACAATGTTTTATTCCATAATGATTCAACATATGAATCATCTTCTTTTTGTTGAGTTGTTCTTGAATCCCATGTAAAGTATTGAGGGTTTTCATTTCGAAATTCCTGCTCATATTTCTCAAGTTTTTTACCTGATTTTATTTTATTTCGTATACTAACTATTGTTGATAAAGCACCTTCTCCAACACCCATATAATAACCAATGTATGTCCACCAATGAATATATGGGCATGACCTTGTTTCAAAACCGGCTACTTTGTTTACCGCTGAACTGATTAACTGAGAATCTCTTTCCCAATCAACTAGTTTATAATTAACAGCTCTGCCAACATTGTCATCCTGCCCACAATTGAAAAACTTATTCATTTCTAAACAAGCTTGCTCAAGGTCTGGAAAAATCTCTAAATCTTCATAGCAGGTTAAATCTTCATAAAAAATAATTAAACAGGAGATAATTCGTTCCTCCTTGCTTAATTCCTCATCATCTAAGGCTTTAAAACAATCTAATACAAGTCGGAAGTCACCTCTTTCTCGTATTTTGAACTCCTTATCTCCTATTTGTATGCTAGTAGGCAGAGTATACATTATTTGCCTTTCTTAACATATTTTGCAGTGTGCTTTTCTACTCTTTTATTTACCTTCTTTATTTCTGCGGAAAGATTTTCATCATACAATTTACTAAGAACATCAATTAAAATCTCATAACGTAATCTACCATTAATAGGGTCATACATTGAGCCATTAGGAACACATACCTCGCAAACATTTGAATCAAAAATAGCGTCAACAGCAGTCCTCATTTCAGAATCAATATCATCAAGAAAATCTGCTATATCAACAAACTGGTCGTCTTTAAAATCCGGAATATTCTGAAGCTTTTCTTCCAGCTTCTGTAACTTCGGATAAAATTCTTTTATTCTTTTAATAATGTTTAAATCTGAAGTATCAAGTTCCAAAATACGATTTTCATCGCCATCAATTGTGAATTGTTTCTTTCGAAAAACACTAAGGTCAATATTCTGTAATTCTGCCATGTTATCTACTTTCTATTTTTAACTACCAAATAAACTACTGTTTGCGGTAGTAAATGTAAAGTCTTCTGCTAACTTATCAATAGTTCCTTCTGTAATATCATTACTGAAATGTACTTCAAATGGTAATGCTAAGAATGATTCACCGCCCATTGAAGTTGGAATAATTGAACAACCACTATGTTTTACAGTGTAATACTTAGCATCACTAACTGTAGTGGTACCCTGAATAATGAATAATGTTACAATGTAAATATTAAACTTACCATTATAAGCATTAATATTATTTGTTAAGGCAGCAGTTGTCATGTATTCACCTAACTTTTTACCACCAATAATATAGTATGGGTCAAAAGTCTGACTCGGCTCAGTTTTATTAATATCAGTATAGGTAATACCTAAAATATCTGTTGATGTTTCAATGTCAGCATTGAACTCAATACTTGAATCTGGGGTTCTTGTACCAAGAATTTCTCTACTAACAGTTACCCGATTTGTGCCAGTACCAATCGTAATTGTTCCATTTGCATCAGGCCATTCAGCGATAGTAACCATTAACTTTCTCTGAGCGCGCTCATTAGTTTGTAAGTTCATTTAAAACTACCTCCGTTCTTATGTTATATATTGATTTTGTATAATCAATATATTCAATTCTTATTGTGATACTGTATCGAGCTAGAGCTGGTGATACTGTTGTATCAATACTATTTAAATTAGGGTTTGTTGTAGTTGTTGCTATGCTATCAATAACACAATTACTTCCGAAATCAGGGAATACTCTATTTTCATTTTGGGTTTCTATCCAATCAATTACTGCTTGAACATCTGACATGTCCTCTACATTTTCATCTGGATATAAAACATTTTTTGAAATAGGGTTTGTTGAGATTGACTTGAAGATTATAATTGTAAAATCATACCTCTTAGCAACACTACCATCTATGTATGGTTGATTTATCATAGTGTCATTTGAAACAGTTATGAATTGAGTATGGTCGTTTTTAGCATTTATAAAGTTGAAATATAAAGGAGTATCCTTGATACTTGGACAAGTTAACAGATAATTTATCACTGCTTGGTTTTTATCCATGATTTATCCTCCTTGTTATTATTCGCTTTACTTCTTCAACGAACTCATCACCGCGGTCATCCATCATCCTTTTGTCCCAATGACTATCAGCTAACGGATGCCGTTCGTGATTATATTCAATATCTTTACCGGTAGGAGTTTTAGTTCTTCCTGGTATGCTTCTCCAACCAACTATAACTTTTGTTCCACCAATGTCTTGATATATAGGTATATTAGGTCCGTATACAATACCCTCATACATATAATGTGCATAAGGTGATGTATATAATACATGCTCTGGAGTTACTTCTACAGTATGTGCTAATACGCCTGTTTGCATTGGTACATAAGGGTCACAATATCTGAATAATGTATTATGAATTTCTAACATAGTATCTGGGTTATTAAGTACATCTTCAACTCGTTCCTGTAGATTTTCAGTTTCGAGTTTTAATTTTATACTTACTTCTGGCATTTATACTCCTAGTACATGATAATGAGGAATACCTCTACCAAACCCAGTGTTGTCACTGAAATTGTTTATTATCATGCATCCTTGCCATTTATACTTTTCAATTAAATCACTTGACCTCTTCCCGTCTTCATATTCATTAATAGCATCACTTACGCTTCCTTTAACAATTATATCTCCCTGAGATAATGTGAATTTATTGGATAGTTGAGTTTCCCATATTTCTCTACTTACATATTTATCATTAACAGGAATCCTACAAATGATACTATCTGAGTTTAACTGAACATCGCCAAGTTTCATTAGTTGAAAATTATTCTGCCAAAAACAGTTGTTTAATACTGTTCTATACCAGGTTACTATGTTTGTTGTTGGGTCTTCATAACGATTATATATTGTGATTGTATCTGACCACCATACTGGATATAAACTACTCATCAGGATATAACCCCCTATAAGTTAGTTTTCTATTCAAATCATCACATACTCCATCTAAATATCTTGTAATCAACTTATTAATTTCTTTTTCTGAGTTATCAAGTACATCCTTGGCACTCAAAACGTTAAAACTAATTGATACACCGTCATTTGATTGGCTAGCAATTCCGGCACCATAATAACTGCCACTAGTATCTCCTGCTGGAACATTTAATGCACTCATCTTAGCTTCAATTAATCTTGAAATGTGATAAATACATTCCTGTACTTCATGAGGTATTTCAGCACCTCTAGAAAGCATTTTCTTAATACGTCTAAATGTTATCCAATCAATATATGCTCTAGCTTCGTATTCAATATCATTAAAGGCGGCTTCGGATAATGACCCACCCATTTCCACATATTCTTCATAAGTAAGATACATTCTCTTTTACCGCCTTTCTTTTACTTTTTAGCTTTTGCTTTCTTCTTAGGCTCAGCCCGCTCTTCAAAAATAACTCTATTCTTTTCTTCAAGCTGTTCTTGTAAGGCTTTAACCTTTGCTTCTAATTCAACAATTTTCTTTTCAGTTTCTAAATAATACTTCTGTAAAAACGGTAAATCATGCAATACCATTTTCTTAACTACTTTTCCTGATTCATCAATTAACCGATACCCTAATTCTAAGTACTGGTCAATTTCTTCATCAGGAATATCTAATACTACATTAGCTCTCTGAACTGTTGCCATAATTAGTTAGTAGTTGTAGTTGTGGTTGTACCGCTTGTTCCAGTTGTACTACCTGAACCTGGAGTAATGTTGAACTGTAATGCATCAGCCTTCTTATTTAAAATGAATGCATCTTCGAATGATTCTTCATAATAAATATACTTGCCTTCACTGCCTGCGCTTGGTTCATCTAACTGAGAGAATGAATAGCTTACAGGAGTAATTACAGCGTTTGGATGTACTAAGAACATATTAATCTGAGCGGCACCTGCGGCTGGAGCCCAGCCTGATGTAAAGTTATAAGCTGTCTTCATTAAGATTGAAGGAACACCAACTACCTTAACTTCATCCAGTCTATTAACAACACGGTCAATTAAGTTGTTGTTCTTTGTTACATCTAAGCTTCTGGATACCTTTTCAGCGTTCTTTAACAGAGTCTTTACTTCATGAGTGCAATATAAGATACGACCATTAGCAGGAACTCTAGCATTGTCCATATTTAACATTAACTGGTCAAATACACCCAATACATTTGCTTCGGTTAAAACTGTAGTATCAGCTTCCTTGCCTACATAAGCATCATGACCGGTGCTTGCGGCAATGTCAGTTGTCCAGTCTGCATATAATTTTGAAATCAGGTAAGCATCCATTTCAGGGAACTTCTGCTCTTCATTGAAAACCTGTGTAATATTTGCAATTGTGGTAACTAAGTTTGTCTGATCAATATCCATTGGATGTACTAATGTTGACCACTTTCTCTGGTTACTTAATACCTTGGTTTCCCATGAGTTATCATAATTTCTCTGAGCGGTTGCAATTGTGTCTCTATTTGCGTTAACACGTCCGGTTGTTGAAATTGTCGGAATTTCAATTGTCTTAGCATTTACCCATCTGTATCTACCATTATTTGGAGTTGAATATAATTCACCGAAATTTAATACATAAGGATATGCCTGAGCTAATGCCCTTGAATACTCTACTGCATAGTTTAATGCTGCCATGTTTTAATCCTCCTTCTGAAATATTCTTATCTTATTCTGACTTTACTCCAGTAAAACTGAAATGGAATGGGTTAGACTCCGAAACCTCTGTGCCTGGAGTAGAATCAACAAAGGTTGGTCTTGTTGGAACTTCTGGTTTCTCCTCAGTTTCTACATAAAAGGCATCTGAATTATCTGCTGAATAAGCATTAACGAAATCTTCTGCACCTAAGATCTTACCACCATCCATCGTTAATCCTTTTGAAATCATCGTCTGGATAAAGTCTCTCTTAGCTGCATTACTTGTAAATCTCTTACTAGATGCAAAATCTCTTACAGCAAACTCATATTCCTGTTTCTTAAGCTGTTCTTTGTAGCCTTTAATATCGGCATCATACTTGCCCTGTAATTCTGAAAAATCGTTCGTTAATTTATTTAACTTCTCTACATCGTTACCAGCTTCAGTAAGCTTTAATTTGAGTCCATCTAAATCAGAATCTCTCTGAGCAATATCACCAGTTAATTTAGTAATCTGCTCATCTTTACTTGCAAGATCACTGTCATACTTGCTTTTTGATACATAATTACCTTTTGATAAATCTGCTAACTTGAAATTATTTGCTTTAATCGCTTCCATAAATTCATCATAGGTTAGTGCATCATCATTAAATAAAACTTTTAAGAAATCCATCTTTTCCTCCTTATATTCTTTCATTGGTTTAATTTGTAAAGCCCTAGTCACCTTCTAGGTTGGAATATACCATTTTTTAAATGTTGTTAGGTGCAACCTTATTCTACATATTTATTATATAATATTTATTACAATAAATAAATATATAAAATTATTCTGACATCTCTTTTGCTGTTAATGGTTTATACCCCTCTACATAATATCTGTCTGTCTGAGGTTTTAACTTAGCATCAGTACAGAATGAATGATATTCTCTTAATAATTCATTTACTTTACCATTCCATACTTTTGCTTCGTCCATGTTACCAGCTTCTTTAAATGCCATTTGATTTTCTTTTGCATACCTTATCTCTGTCTCTAACTGTCTTTGACGCTGAGAGCATTCATATAAGGTAAGATGTTTACCACTAGGTAATGTATATCCTTCATGGTTCTTTTCAATTAGCTCATTAAGCCGCGCTTGGTTGTAGACGGGTTTATTAACTCCTATTACTATTGAAAAAGCAAAATGTCTACAATTCCATATTCCTATTGCTCTTTCTATCGGCTCAAATTCTCTTCCATTTATATCTTTAAATGGTAAAGCATTCTGTAATTTATCAAATTCTTCATTAGTAAACTGATGCCCTTGTATTGGTTCATGGTCTGGAGCTGAGTTAAGATGAACTGATAATTCCTTTCCATCAGCTCCAAACTGTTTGCCAACTTCGTCCTGAACCCCTTGATTTATTGCTCTAATGCCACCAAGTAAGTTTCTACGGACTGCCGTATCAAGTCTCTGCGTATATCGTCTACCGCTTTCAGGGTCATATTCAACTCTTCTAATACCACTATCAACTAGCTGTTTAATAGTCCTTCTCATAGCAGTATTATAATCAATAACACCACTTTGACTTGCCTGTACTGCTTCATCTATTACTGAATAATATGTTTTACTGATTGAGGTAGGTTTTAATACTTTTGGATTTTTTAAGTCCCTAATCATAAATGCTTGTGCTTTTGATAAATTAATGTATTCATTAGCTGTTTCATTTGCTATTGCCGATACCACTCTTTGTAAATCTTTATTTTCATCGAATGGTATATATGGTTTTTTCTTATAGTTATAATATGGCTCAGCATCTTTGTAAGAATCTAAAGCAACCTGTTTGATTATTTTCTGTATCTGTCTTACCTGTAAATCGGTTAATTGGGATATAACTTTATTTATTTCTCTTACATCAGCACCATTCTTTAATAACCTTTCTAACTTATATACATCACTAGGCAGTAGCTTACCAATTTCTTTAATACGTTTTGCAATTGTTTTAATTACATACATATTAATGTATTCTTGTCTATCAACTATTGGCTGTATTAATTTATCAATAGCATCATCACTTAGCATTTATCTTACTCTCTTTCCGTTAAAGATTTGTATGTTTTATTCTTTAATATCACAGTGTTACCTCTTTATTGTCATAAATTGCCATAGAATTATTCACCTCTTTCAAAGTTATTAAATTGTTTTATTTTCAGTCTAAAGTGATTTAATATTTTTTCTATATCTTCTGTTTCTATATGGCCTAGTGGTCTGTTTTTATAAAAACGTGTAAGACGATATTTTTTCTTAAAACCACAAGTTATTAAGTACATATAGTCATCAGTTGAATAATATAGCATTATTTAACCCGCACAGTAATAGTTGCTGATGAGTCTTCATTTGTGTCGTATACTTGGTAATAGTTGCTGACTCCCTCATTAAAGTTGACCAAATTTGACACCGTACATACATCAGGGTAAACAGTAAAACCTACATAATCACCGTTAGCATTAAACAGATAGTATAAATCTAATGTTGTGGTTGTTCCGGCCTCAAATAGCCCTTGATACCATGCAGGGTCAACAAGCATATCATAATGCAATTCTTCTTCAGGGTATGATATTACATAGCCCCGTATTGCTGGATAAGTGTTGTTTATGAGGTCATAGAAATAAACGTCTGTTTCTGTGCTATTTACTACAGTCAAAGTAGTTTTTAACAATTTTAAACTGCTTACATTTACGTCAGCCAGAGCGTACTGTGATACGTCAATACCAGTACCGTTTTCTGTTATTGTTATTGTCCCTGTTGGTGTTATGCCACCACTCGGTAACTGCTCTACAGCATCAGCAATTCTTTCCATATAGGTTTTAGTGTCTAAGTATCCTCTATCAGGATGTTCTATTTCTGCTTTTTCTTCTAGCGCTACAGCTATTCTTTCTAAATATATTCTTTCATCTTTACTCATTTATTTATCCTCCTATAAAATTGGTAAATTGCCATAGTGTTCACCTCTTTATGTTAAAGTGCCTTTATTGTCATAAATTGCCATAATCAGTCACCGCCTATCCTATCACTGTTATACTGACAGATGAATTGATTGTCGGGTTAGTTATACATAAGATATTTTCTTCATTTAAATAACAGTTTATGAAATCACTGCAAGTAACTGCATCAGTTAATGCGGTTACATAATAGTCTTCCGCGTCAGTACTATAGCGGTATAAGGCTTTAAATGTTCCACTATCTACAGTTGGACTAACTATCACAGTATTATTTTCCTGAGGAATCAGAAAGCCGTCATCATTACAAATAGTAGATTGCACACCTTCATATGTAATAGTAATAAGGGGCGCAATATCGGTAATATTACCACCGCCACCGCCACCGGATCCACCACCCAATTTTCGGGCGAGTAAAATTTCAAATAAATCCATAGTCACACCTCTTAAACGGATTCAGTGCCACCGCCAGACTCACCGACTTTATTCCAAGATGTTCCGTCAAAGTAATAGAAATCGCCTGTGTCTAATTCTAAAAACAAGCTATTTTCTGTAGCATCTGTTGGTTTATCATCACCTTTTAATCCACAATACTGACAAGGTGATTTTCTGTTAAACTTAAGAATTGAAATCATATTTACCTCCTTTTATAATGGGTGATTAAATACATTGTTAAGAATATGCCAAAGCTGTACTGCACCGCTTGTACCCCTTTTAACTCTGTATAAATAACCCTTCATTTTTACTGTTGTGTTTGCCTGGTCTACTTTACCTGCGTTTGATGTAGTGAAGTAGGTTGTAGAACACCTTGCTGACAAAGTTGGTGTTTTAATAGTCATTGTCGGTGTCAGCGAAGATGTCGAACTGAATGTCGGTGAGTTTACGGCTGAAATGTAACAAGGACTATATGTTGTATAAGCCATAGATATTGCCGATGATGACGACCAATATTTCAGCCAGGCAATATAATATAAATCCTGCTGTGCTGCTGTATAGTTAAACGTTTCGGATTCTGCGGTTGCTACCGTTGAAGGTCTTTGGAATACAACTTGTGTATACAAAGTCAATGCTCTCAACGGGCTTCCCTTTGATGCACTCCATGTACTCTTATACGCAATGTCACAATCGCTTATCCAATATATTATATATTCATAATTCGTTAAGTCCAATGTTTCAGTAGTGGATAACGTTTGTGTGGCTTTAATTGTTGTTGCGGTAGTCGATGGTGTCCACGAAGCATAGCTTGTTTGATCCAAAGTCGTACTCAAGGAATACAACTCTTTAATGTACTCTGGATTCTCACCGATCCAATTAAAGCTCAGCGTTCCGTTAGTCTGAACACCATTTGCATCAAAGAATATCTTTGGTGAAAGAACATCGCTTGCGGTTGCGGTTGTGGGGGTAGTATCAACAAATCGTGCTGTTCCGTTTCCAGTCGGCAAATCCACAGCAGGCACATCTGAATATGTCCGACCTTGTAAGACTATTGTCTGTGCCATATTATCACCTATGAAATACTTAATACTTTCGTTGTGCTGTCCTGACTAATTGTTGCTGATGTCAATGATCCTGCTACACCGAAAATCGTTACCCCGGAAGCGATATTGGCTGATGTTAAGTTAGCATCACCCTTAATTGTCTGCGTTCCTGAAAGATACTGTCCTGAATTGATTGTCTGGTCGCTTGTTGTCGGTGTATAAGTCTGTGCTGCCTTACTTTGGATAGAGCCAGTATATTTGGTTCCATCACTATAAGCTGTTACACCCTGCAACATACTTGCACCGCTATTCAATGTAGCATCTGATGTGTCAACAAATACAGCGTTTCCAGATGTTGTTTTCGGTATCTGTACTGATGGTACGTTAGCGTATGTTACACCATTTATTACTACGTTCTGTGCCATATTTCCCTCCTTATGAAACGGTAATGTATGCACCGTTATAGGTTATCAATCCATAATTGCTAGGAATTGGATTAACCTTTATATTGTCTCTTACTATTGTGCCGGCTGTTGCTAAAATTACTTCGTCTTGAGACGGTGTTACTTCCACTATTCCAGAATATTTTGGATATAAGGAAGCATCAGTTTTTATGTCGCCGTGAAGACTCAATTTCTTTATATCAGAATTACCCGATACTGAAATATTTGTTTTTAGTATATTGCCCTTTACTTTAGTATCGCTCATTGTAAAGCCTCTCCTAATTTCGTTGTTGATAATACTTTACCTAATGGCATTCTTCCTACTTTAGATGAAACAACTTCACCATCTTTATATAGTCTTATCTGGTATTCAACTATGTCTGGTGATGCAAATGTTTGTTGCTGACTTACTGATACACAATAATTTTCTACTTCACTATCATAAACTATTGTGCCTTGTAATAAGGTGTAACGATAAGTACCAAACATAAATTCTATATCGTCCCAGATATATTCATGTAAAGGTAAGCCATCTAAAGTATAATCAAGTTGGATGTATAATGTATCACCGTGATTTACTTTTGCCATATACAATCACCACCTATTCCATTTCATCATTCTGTGGTTTTTCTTGTGTACCCATTGCTCTCTGAACCATCATGTTTTCTTCAGCTGCTTCTCGGGATTCATCATTTATCTTCCGTAATGCTTCTTTTGCCTGAGATTCAGTCTCGCCAAAATACCACATTCTTACTTCTAACTTACTAGTTAATCCATTCTGCATCAGCGTAATTCTCTTATTCAACTCAGTATCAACATCAACTAAGATACTGTCGTCCCATTCAAATGATGCTTCGTATTCACCATCAGGTACTAAGTCATATAATGTAGCATATACATTCATTACATAAACTACATCCTCTAATGCTTTCTGTAATGCTTCTTGTATATCACAGTTGGCTTGGTATGTTCTCTGCTTTAATATCTTTAATTCAGTCGCTGTTCTGGCTTCTGAACTTACATCACTTAAAGTACCTCTACTTAATGCACATATGTCCTCAATCCTCATTAGGATATTATTTAAGCCATTAATGATTGATGCATCTCTTAATGCTGGAGCATATGGTTCAAATAATTCTTGATTAGGGTCAACGTCAACCTGTCTATATAACCTCTGCTGCATCTTAGGTAAGTAGCTTCTACCATCATTTCTGTTATTAGGGTCAGCCATATATGCAAATGCATCACGGTCAACGTTAACTGCCATCTCGCCAGCCTCAAATTCCCATAACATTCTACTAAACTGTAAATCAGCTTCTCTTATCTGTGACACTGCTCTACTATATCCACTTACACCTAATGGACTTAAAGTATCAATTGTATTAGCTTCAGGCATCTTGAAATACGCAAATAGTAATCTATCAACGTTAGCAATCTTTTGCTCCGGCTTTAAGCTTGCCCATTCCGGTACGTCTGTTAATGGTATTTCTTTACCTAAGTCAGTTTCATTAGTGTCTTTGCTCTGTGTTTGAGTATTTTCACTCTTAAATGCTCTATTCCTGACTGTTACTGTAGTGCCTGTTAATATATGATGCTCTAGTCTTCTATAAGTACTGTTTTTATCTATCTTCGTCTGTACGAATGCCGCTTCTGTAATCTCACCTCCAGCATTAAATGCTAACGGGAAGAATGCATCTGCTTGTATAAAGTCCACTTCCAACCGCTGTGTTTTCTTAGGAGTACCAGTCTTATTGTCAGTTACTTCTTTTGCTACTATATATGGCTTCATTACTAATCCACCCTTAGCAATACCATATTCTAACTGCGGTCTTAGCTTATCAATTACCTTTTTCTGGTATACTTCATTAAGCCATTTTGCCCTCTCGTCACTACCTACAGGCTGTGATTCAACTATTGTTCTTTCACCTCTTGGTAATGTGAGATCTCCTTCTTTTGGATCCTTGAATTCTGGATTTTCCTTTTCAACGTTTTTTGTTGGTACACTTATTTCTGATTGCATTTCGATAATTGCCATCCTTGCTTTTTCGCTTGCAATCATAGCAGGTAATCCTAAACTTACTACCTTTACCGGGTCAACGGAATTTCCACTCTTTATCCAAGGTGCTTGGTCTTTATACATATCATCCCATAACTTTAATGCTTCAGACATTCTATTTGACATTATAGGAGCTACATGTAATGTTTGTTCTATACTTTTACTAGGTAACATTTTTCGGATAACCTCCTTTATTTTCTGCCATAGGGTTGCCCACATTGTTTATTCGCCCCCTTTACATATTTTGTCTTACATACATATTATAATATATTTTATAAGTTTATTATATATCAGATAATAATTTCTTGGTTTTAATGTCATCTAGATGACACTCACTTCTTATAATCATAACTAGGCTTTTTAAGCTTTTTGAACCTAGATAATCTTTCTTATACTCATCCCATTTAAACTCTTCTTCATATCCATCATATTTAAGTGTCGGGATTATGATGCCTTTTTCAATCATTCTATTTACTTCCGCTATGGTGTATTTCATTTAATTTACTCTCCAATTCTCTTACTAAATATTCATCTTTCCAAAGTTTTGAGCGTATCTGTATTGTAAATTCTCTTACGCTGTTAACTGTACCGCCTATAAGAAAATCTACATGGTCAACAATGTTTGGATTAAGATTTATGACTTCATCATTTTTGTGATATTGACTTATATACTGTCTGAACATCCAATCATCATTTACTCCCTTTTCCCAATATTCTCTATATACTGGATTGCCTATCATATACATAAATGTCCATTCAGCGCACTCTTTCGCATATTCATTTGGAATCCTGATGCATAGAAATGAAAACCACATTTCTTTTATAGATACTTTACCAGCAGGCTGGTCTCCGTCGTATACGCTCTTAAACCCGCATACTATGCCTTTATCATATTTCTCAGTTATCTCTTTGAAATCATGACTTATAATAACATCATCTTGTAAATGCCAAGTGCCTTCTGCACTATCGTCTACTTGCATAAAAGCGTTCATACAAGCCCTTAAGTTACCTTCTCGCTTTTCATCGTTGTATACCCTTATGTCTTCTTTTTTTATGCCTTGCTCTAGCATTGATGGTATTAAGTATTTTTCCACATACCACATACGCTTTGGCATTGCGTGTATCATGTACTTAGCCATTATTTGATTTCTCCTTTATAGTATTTATCAGTTAAACTACCTGGTCTTAGATAATTGTAATAATATAATGGCATTTCCCAGTTTACAGTATCCTGACCGGCATCAAATACTGCTTGGTGGAAATACATATCCGCTCCATACTCTAGCTTGTTAAATCGTCTATTGGCTATCCTTGTACGTTTCCACCGCTTGTTCCATACTGCTACAAAAGGTCCACCATGATTATCAGTTGGTCCAGCATATCCTACGCCTTTCCATATAAATCCGAAACATAATATACCACAATCATCTTTAATCAGCTTTTTGTTTATCATGTCAAAAACATATTCATGTAACCACCAATCATCATCGTCCATAAATAAAATATATTCACCACTTGCTATATTCAATCCAGCATTCCTGGTTAATCCGTCTCTGCAATATTCTACTTCTATTACTTTATCGGTGTATTCTCTAGCAACCTGAGCGGTGTTATCTTTACAAGCATCGCATACTACTATTAATTCATAATCAGTAAAAGTCTGTATTTTAACAGACTCTAAAGCTTTTCTTATTCTGTGTTCTGCATTATGTGCCGGTATTATAACACTAAACCTCATTTATAAACCCTCTTTTAGCATAATCAATCACTATGCCTTCTCTTTCAAAGAATGGGACAACTTCTCTACACCATTTACCTCTACATATACCGGCATATTGCCAAGTTTTATAGCCCCAGTCAATGATATAATCACCACCGTTTATATAATAATCATAGCCACAATTATTCTGAGCAAATTCAACCTGCCAAGGATCCATAGACCCAGCGAGAACCTGCGAGAGCTTGGTTTTATCCCATAACCCACACATTATACTTACCTCATAAGAACTATTGTGCTGCCTTTTGAGAAATAGCTGTAAGCCGGTATCTTCGTCTTTAGGATCAAATGATTTTTCAAAATTGAATGTTGCTATATTGCCAACCAAATGCTCCGATGCATACTTTATTCTTTCCTCGTCTACTGGTTTTCTTATAAAGCAATCATCTATCATTATTAGTATCTGATTATCATCTATTTGCCGTAATGTTTCTCTTACCCCTTCTGTCCATCTGGATAGTGGGTAGTTAGTACATATTGTTTTATAATAGGGATTAGTTATAGTTTCAGTTTTGTATATTACTTCTGGATGGTTAGACCAATACTTTTCCATACAATGATGAAAAGGTTCAAAGGTATCACTATTCTTATCACAACTTAATACTAATATTTTCATTTCTTCCTTGACCAATCTAACTTTATCTGCACTACATTGTCTGGCTTACCATTAAGTCTGTTTTCTAAGTCTACTGTTCTTTTTGCTAATTCTGTAGCAGCTCTTGTCCTTTCACTTAATGGTGCATCTAATCCAAACTGATCTTTTATTTCCCCATTCATTACCTGCGTAAGATATTCCATTACCTGCTGAGCCGTTGCGATACTCTTTTTTGTCATCTTTTCCTGGCGTTTTCTGATTTCTTCCGCCACATTTACCTTCTTTAACAGCTCGCATCCAAACACCGCCGCTGACCTCTCCTTGTATCCTGCATATATTGCGGATTGTTTTGCATTACCTGTTTCTATGTATTTATCTATAAATAGTCTTTCTTTTGGAGTTAATGGTTTATCTTTTGTTATTGGTGCATTTCTGCCTTTTGCAGTATTTCCTGGCATAAATCATTTCTCCTTTCTGTTATTTATTTCTTTTCTTTTTTAAGATTATTAAGTTCAGATTTCCAATCTTGACCCATACGAATCATTCTCATAATTCTATCTGCTTCATTAAACTTTAATCCATATTTCTTACCAAAATCTTCTATAGCAGAAGCTGTTCTACCCATATTCATTGCATCAATTACCATATTTTTATAATATGTAACAGATTTATTATTATCCAATTTAGATAAATCTTTGATACTATATGTACCATCTTTGTTTGCTTTTACTTCATATCTGTCTTTATTCTCACCTTTTTCATATGCATTTGCTACATATTTATCACGAGTAGTTATTTCTTTTCCTGATTTTAATTCTCTAGATACTCTTAATAACTCATTATTGTATGCGTCTTTAGCAGCCTTAACAGAATCTTCATCTGCTTTCTTTGCTGCTTCATCCCATTTCTTATCTGCTTTATCATATAAATCACGCAACTGACTTTCAATATGATTTCTCGTCCTATCATCAAGGCTTTTATCTTTATCTAATTCTTTTCTAGCAGCATATATCTTATCTTTAACATCGTCTATATCTTTCTGTTTATCAGAAGCAAATAAATCTTTCTTAAGACCTGTTAGTTTATCGTAATAAAGTTCACTCTTATTACTGTTAATTTCTTTTCTCCAACTTTCACTCTTAGCAATCTGTTCCTGTTTTGTTTTTTCATCTTTATCAATCTTAGAAGATACTTCTGCCTTCTTCTTAGAAGATTTACTTTCTCCTTCCGATTTCTTATCAATATAATTCTTTACTGCTTCATCTTTACTTTGCCCCTCAAATATAGGCACATGAACACCATTAATTGTAATCCATTGCTTTATTTCTCTTGCCATATATTACCTCCTTATTCTTATCACTACTGGTATTTTTTCATAACCATTTATAAATGCAGCTAATGCTCTGTGACGCCCTTCTTGACCGTTTCTAACATAATCTATCCAAGGCATATAAAACTTTGTACCTTCTTCCATTTGCTCAGCATATTTTAAAACATATTCAAAATTGGCACCCATAATAGTTGATTCTAATGTAGCATTTTCATAAGCTTTATATGCACATTCTTCTAAATAAAACTTAGGACTCATCTCTACTATCTTTGCACTGCCTTCGTTTAACCACCTTTGAACATCAGAAGTACCGGTATCTAATTGAAATCCTTTATATTCTTTCTTAACGTTTTCTGAATATTCTTTCGTACGGTCTCTATTAATATATTCTTTGTAAGCTCCTTTGCGTTCTTCTTTAATTCTTTCTCGAGATTCTTTTGTAAGTTCTTCCATCTTACTACGAATTTCTCGGGACTCTTTACTAAGTTTATCATACTCTGCGTCTAATTCTTTACCCCTCCGAGTATAATCACCCATTATCCAAGCAATTTGTCTATCTTCTCTTGTAGCATTCTTAGGCACATCTAATTCATGTTTTAATTCGTCTTGTATTTTTGACATACGAGAGGATAATTCACTATCTTTTTTAATCAATTCTGTTAATTGTTTTGCTGCTTCTTTCTTATCTTGACTTCTGATATGTCCAGTTAACTTAGCAACTAATTCGTCCTGAGAAGAAATCTTCTTATTACTTGCTTTACTTGCTTGTTCTTTATTTTTAGCAATCTGAGTTTGCTTTTCATGCTCTTCTTTACTAATATAATTCTTTACTGCTTCCTCTTTAGTTTGTCCTTCAAATATAGGTACATGCACACCTTTTACTGTTATCCATCTTTCTATTTCTCTTTTGGACATAATTAGTTACCCTTTCTATTAGCATATTTCTCTAAAGCATATCTTACAGCGTCAATACTATGGTTATTTTCATCGGGATATGCGCTTATAAAGTTACCGTCTCTATCCTGCTCATATTCATACTCAATAAATTCTCGATATGTCTCAGGACATCTTTCTTTATCAATATAAATATGCCTTAAACCTTGTAACCATTTAATACCATATCTAACTGAATCCGGTCCTTTTCTTGCCCCTCTTATGTGAGCCCCGTATGCCTTAAAGTCAGCTATTGACTTTTCTTCAGCACTATCTGCAATAACCAGATCCTGTTTACCTATAAGCTTCAATTCATTATATAAGGTATTAAATACATCTTCATTCCTGGTCCTTGTAGTACTATACTCATCAAAAATATATAAATCTAACTTACTCCTGTCAAAGTATACTTTAACAAACCTGAATGGGTCTCTAGCAAAACCCCAGTCAATACCATAGTATATATTATCGAAAGTTTGATATAATGGTATTTGTCGACCATTTATATCTATTAACACGCTCATATCTAATTCTTGTGCATTCTGGAATACATCTCCACCAGTACCAACTGGTATACCCATATATTCATGCTCATATGCTCTTGGATTTATTTCTTTTAATTCTTCAGCATCCTCAATAAATTCTTCGCCTAACCACTCTTCAGGAACATCTAAATATGTATTTCTAATTACTAAGGTATTTTTCTTTCTCTTAGGGTATAATTCACAATCTTCAACATATTCGTTTGCCCAGTTATTCTTACTTATAGGAGGGTTAAAGCTTCTAAAATCCCAGAATATGTCGCCGCCACGTCTAGTGGACTGCGTAACTTTTCTAAGTTCATTTTCTCCTGCGAACTGGTCCAATTCTTCAAACCATGTTATACCTAAGTAACCAAACTCAACTTTAATTGATTTAACCTTGCTAGGGTCGTCTAATCCCATCATATATATCTTTTGTCCCGTTGGTTTATATACAATTGGATTACTATATGTTTTTGGTATCTGGAAAAATTCATCTAGTTCTAACTTAAATATAGCCCACACTATCTGAGTATATACACTCGTCTGTATAGTGTTGCCTACCTTTCGAAAACATATTGCATGTATATTAGGATTTGAGATAATTGTTAGAATAATTGCAATAGCAACAAAGGAAGATTTTGTTGAACCACGTCCTCCAGCAAATACATACGTCCTATGCTTGTGGTCTAATATATCTTCCAATATGTCATCATACATTTTAATAATTGCGTCTTCTAACTTTATATTTATTTCTGACAATAATTTCTCCTTAGAGCGAGATGGTCATATCCGGGTTTATATTGTGATAAAACAGAATCTATACAGGATAATTTTAGAGACAAATCTTGGGTTAGTTTTAGAAAGGAGTCTGAAATGATATGACCATCTCTATAGAAACAAGTTTACTTGGTTCTAGATTTATAATTTTCTTTTACTCTATTCCATTCCTCATTATCTTTAGGTATTTCTATACCATTTAATTCATACCAATAATCCCTTAAGAATAATACTATTTGAATTAAAGATGTAGAATTAAATAACTCAATGTTTACATTTTTATTCTTCTTTTCATCAAATACTGCTTTTTTTATACTGTATATAGTTACTGGTCTGTCTTGTTCATCGCTGTAAAATTGAGATGTAGTATATAGTATTTTTTCGCCTCGTGAGTTTATAGCTTGCTGTAGTTTCTTTACCATCGTTATATTACTACTTGGCATTATCTTCTACGTTTTCTTTTACTACTGGACCTACTTCTAACAGCTCTTCTTCTGTATCTTACTCTAATCTTCGCCATTATCAATCTGACCATTTAAATCACGACCGACATAATTAGCATTACCATCATCGTTTTCAATAGAAACACCATAATCTTCAACTGGTAAGCTTATATACCATATGAATGCTCCAATAGTAGCAAACCATAATATTAATACTGTAAGGAAAGCTATGAACCAACGTCGACTGTTAGCTTTCACCTCAATAAGTACTTCTGTAGCAAAATTCATATTAGTTTCATCGTTCGTCATGGCTTTCCTCCTTCAGATATATTATATATTAACTTTCATGATTTTTAAATATATAAAATATTATCAACTTCATCATCAAATTCTTTTCTTTGCTCTTTTGAAATCAACCCTGTAACATATGCCATTGCAACAGCTCCGTCATATCTATCAACTGTGGTTGAATCATGAAATTCTCTAATTTCTTCAATATGTTGTTTAATTAGTTTAATAGCCGTTTCTTTCTTAGATAACCCTGTTAATGTTTTCATGAGACCCCTTTCAATAACATTCTATTTGTATTAGTACGACTCATATATACAAACCACTTCTTCCCGTCTTCGTCTCTATACACGAATCCTGCTGTAAACATCCAAGCATTATAACTTATAATCCTAAAGTTCTTACCGCCTAAACTTTTCATCAATTCCTTGCATTCTTTATAAGCGTCATCTTTCTTTGATGACCACGTCTCATAGATTTGACTCAATCTCTCATAATTAGATTCACAATATCTATAATATTGGAACCTCATCATCTTAGTATTACACGTTTTCATATCTTTAACCCTTCTATAGTATTTACCCACTGAATGTTATTCCTATAACATTCACTCATTTGCCTCATCGCTTTCTTTAACTTGTCTCTATTAAATGACCACGGGTCCCAACTTCTCCAAATCATATCAATAGCAGGTTCTCGGATATAATACATATCCATATTACCCTCATCAACTTTTTCAATTATCATTACTCTGGTCATATTCCCTCCTTAATCTAAGGAGCTCTTCTAACTGAGCTATTTCTTCTCTAGCAGCTTTTCTGTTATATTCAATATGACTATATTTCAGTACTTCTTCATTAACTCTAATAAGAGTATAGATACCTTCAATCTTAACATGCTGAATATCTTCTTTACACATCTCAAATAAATCTTGCTTCATAATTAATTCTCCTCCAGAGCTTCTCTTAAAGATCTGCAAGAGTAACTTTCTTCACGAAGAACGATATAACCATACTGTGCAAAATACTGAGTATAATATCTAACTTGTGATAATGGTAACTCATTATTTAATAACTGCTGAGAAACTCTTTCACAACGTTCAATATCATGAACTAAACTATCCATATCACGACGAACAGAAGTTAACTTCCACTCGTTAACAGCCCACCACTTAAAGTTACTTCTGAATTCATCTAAAACCTTAGTACCAAGAGCAGCTTCTTCTTCTAAGTGAGCAACCATCGGAGTAACATCGATTTTTTCTTTCTTAACTTCCTTGTTTAACTCTGCCATCTTTACCAGAATAGCTTCACAATTTTCAACTAACTTATCAACGTTAACTTCTGAAACACCGTTGAACTCATCTTCTAACTTGTACTCTTCTGTTTTTCTCCAATCTTGATAAGTGAATGAATTCTTCAGATAATCAACTCTGATTGACAGATAATATATACCATTATACTTACAATAAGTAATAGGTAAACCTTTGTAATCATAACCTGTGAAGTATGAACCGTCATCTGAAAAATCTAAATCCTGTCTGCGTGTAAATCCTTTTGAAACTAAACTTAATCTCTTTGCCATCTTTCTTTCCTCTACTTTCTATAGCTCGATGGATGACCTCCATCTACATGATTATTATAGTATAATATTTCTCCGTAATCAATAGGAAAAATAAAAAAAATTAGAATAATTTTTTATACTTTCTTATCCTAACTTTTTCAATACAGACAGGACCAAAACCTAACTTCCTATACTTTTCTTCTTTTAATTTTCTACCGCATCTTAAACATCTATCATATTCTTTGATTATAGGCTTACTATTACTGTCTAATTCAATAACAACTTTCATCTCAATCATAATATATTAACCAAAACATATTCAACAGAAATATCCTCTTCAATATTCCCGATTTTTATATCCCTTTCTACTTCACGAATAAGTTTCATAACATTAACTAATTCACCAATAGAATAGTTGCCTTGCCTACTTTGCGCCGCTTTTATTTGTGGATAAGTTAAACCCGTTGTACCTTCTATATCATAACTTTCACAACTCTGCACCTGTAACAGTTGCTTTGTAGCATTATATAAGTTAGATAATATAACTAGATTTGATTCTCCTATTTGCTGACAATTATCTAACAAATAATAAACAGACTTTACATCCCTTTTTAATATTGCATCTATCAAATCAAATACAGCGTCTTCTGGTGGTGTATATATAGCCCCGTCATCTAGTAATTTATTTATGATATCGTTGTAATCACCTAATATGTCATAAACACCATAATTGATTATCTTATCAACTTCAAGTAATAACCTACCATAGTTATTTTCACACGCAGATATTAATCTGTCACAAGTTTTATCTGTCAGATTTTCAAACATTTGTTTTAGCCTTTTTCTTAGCCGTTCTAACGGCATTTCCTCAAAAGTAATATAACAATATTCGAAAGTCTTAAACACCTTTGAGCGCCTATCAGCATTGGTTAGCAGAAGGATTAATATATTATTACCTAATAAATTGTTCTTTATCTGCTCTTGTAACTTATCCTCTTTCATTATATCTGGGTCATCTCTGACTATATAACAATAACTTTCTTTAAAAAACGAATTACTAGTCAACTTTGAGTATATGTCTTTTATAGAATCAATATATTTAACTTTAAGATTACAAACTTCTGCAATCTTATGAATGTATACTTTCTGAACCTCCCACTCATCACCAGCAAATACATAAAAATTATCTAACTTTTTTTCTTTTATCTGTGATTTTAAAGTCATTATATTCATAAACTACTCCAAACCCATCCAAGCACTGCGAATATCTAATATCCAAGAATCAAATAAACTAACTAAGTTTATACCTCTTATACCTAACTCATTAGCATATTTATTTGTTATAAGAATACCATCTGCATATTTACTTATGTTTGTATTTATTCTACTAAAACAAATCTGTCTAAATAATCTCCAAAATAAATCTAAATCATACCCTTCCGAATCTTTTTTCAAAGATAACTTATTAGCAATCTTAAAAGCATTAGAACCACTTACTTCCGCTATATTATCAACCACTAATGTACCAAAGTTATAAAATTCTCTTATATTTAACTTGTTCAATACAATAACATCACCTGGAGTATCAGCTAACTCTAGAATTATATCTCTACTTTCTTTAGATAAGTCATTACTTAAAAATGATTGTAACTGTTTTTTACTATAAGGTTCCATAGTATAGACTACTCCCCTACTCCTAATCGTCGGTAAAACATTATCAATATTCTTACAAGTTAAAATAAAGTAAGCGTTATTTGGAGGCTCTTCAAATACTTTCAATAAACTATTCTTTGACCGTAAACTCATATCATCAGTATCAGCGAGTATATATACTTGAGTATCTAAAGTAGTATATGATTGGTTTATTATTTCAACAATGTTTGACTTACTTAAATCAGTAACTAATGTTGGGTAATAACACAAACCTTTAGATAACTCCACTGCTAATGTTTTCTTCCCACTACCAGAAGGTCCTACTAATATTATAAATCGAGATAATGCTTTCTCATCTATTAAAGAAAATAATCTTTGTAATAAATTATTCTGACCAACCATCATATTACTCTATTCAGTCAAACTTTTTATCATGCTCATATGTAAAATACTTTTCTATTTCATCTAAGACTTTCTGCTTTAATGTATCTTTGGCGACTTCTTTATCTAGAAAGTTTCGATTATTATCAATCTCACAGAATGAAAACTTACTATTCATATAAGAATCATTAAGGCATAAGACGGCTACATTATCTTGCCAAGTAAATAAATAATGATAAGTACAATCATTTACTCTTCCAATACGGCGAGTAAAATATGATTCTTTAGAAGTCATATCCATCCACCTAAATAAGTCAACTTCAGAAGATATTGCTTCTCGTAAGAAATCAGGTGTCTTATTATTTGCTTTTAAAACTTCATTATAATTATAATAATTTTCATATTCAATTACATAATAGTAACCCCAAGTATCATTACAATAAAATACCTCACCTTTATCAACATTGATTTCTTCTTTTTCTTTTGGCTTCTTAAGTTCTTCCAGTTCCTTCTTAAGCAAAAGATTTTCATTTTGAACATCCTGAAGTTCTTTTAATACGTATTCTTCACAAGTTTTAATTTCCATAATTTCCTCCTATATATGGTCTACACGACAAAAATCTAATATTTCAAAATCAATAATGCACCAGATAGTTCGAATACCTTTTATCTTTTTCTGTTTAACATATATTGCTTTATTACACCTTGCTAAATAATCTTCATACTTAATCCTATAAGGTTCAATAATCTCTTTATTTTTTGCAATCAACTTGGATTTTGCTTCAAACGCTTTTTTAGAATCCGGATAAGATTTTCGGTCAAATTCGAGTATTGAATCTACCTTATCATAATACCATCTTTCAACTTTAGTTTTTAATCTAGAGTTAAATGGTTTTATAAAATCACGTGCATTAGTACCCAATGTTTTATAGTTATAAACTTCATCAGTAAACTGAAAAGCTCTTACTCTGTTTTTTATTGCGCGATTTATGTCTCGTCTAATTAAATCCCTCTGTGACACCATTTCTAAAGGTAATTCTTCTATAATATCAATCATATACCCTCCTAAGCTTCACCCATCTCATAATCATCATCAACCGGCTCACCATGCGAAAAACCGACTTGATAACCTTTACTTTCTAAGAATTCAAATATCATATCATTTAATTCTAATGCTTCATCAACACTTTCTATTTCAGTATCAATATATATTGTAAACTTATAATACATATCTTATTTTTCTCCTAATCTTTTAATAGAAATAATAACTATTGGAAATAAAATAATAAAGGATAAAAAATCAAAAATTAATTTATTCTTTTCCATTTTTCTTTAACCACCCCTCACCAAACGTCTTCCAATTCCGTAATAATGATTTTAATGCCTGAATATCATTAAGGTAAGATTGACTTGCTTTTGTTGTCGCTCGTGCAGAAATATAGTAATAATCATTTATCTTTTCTTCTATATAATCAGCGGGTATTAATTGACCGTAACGATATTTATACAATATTTCATGTGCTTCTTCTATAGTATAACCATAAATAGTGTCATAAATAACATCTATAACATCGTTATGTATTATTGCCTTACTCATCTTCTGCTTCCTCAACCTTCCTCCACTCTGTTAACATTTCTCTAATATGCCTCGCCTTATCATAATAAAAGTTATTACCATACCCAGCTAATTCTTCAATAATAAACTTCGAATAGTGATGCCCTTCTATATATTGGTTTTCGATATACTTCTTTATCCACTCGACAGGAATCGCCTTTACTATTTCTATCGAGGAAATATCCAAGGCACTTACATAACCATAACTAGACTTATTCTCCAAGATCTGGTAGATTTTATCCGCATCTATTAGTCTCATTTAAACACCTCATTTGTTCTTCATATTCTTCATCAGAGTCATAATTTCCTTCTGATATTTTAACTGATTTTTCTTTCTCCCATTCCAGTAATAAATACCCGATTGCAGCTGCGGTATTAAAGTCACCATAGTTCTCACGTTCTACCATTTGCTTTTCAATCCATTCAATAGGAATTGCTTTTACTGTTGGAGCACATTGGACATCCCATATACACTGTTTAAGTACCGCTGTCGAAGATATGCCATCAACGCTACTCCAATCCCATAATTCGGGTTCTTCAATAGCAAACTCATCTGCATCAATTAATCTCATTTTCTTTCTCCCACTTCCTAATCATTTCCTCAAACTGTATTCTTGTATCTGTGTACGGCGAGGTAATGTCAGTATAGTACTTCTTTATCCACTCAATAGGAATTGCCTTCACTGTTGGTGCTTCATCTATTACATATTCAATCGCTTTTGTGCCATATCTGTTTCCAATAAAAGCCCTTTTTACTGTATCAGCATCAATTAGCCTGCTCATTTTCTTCCTCCCAACTAAGTAATAAATACCCGATTGCACTTGCGGTATTAAAATCGCCATAGTTCTCACGTTCTGTCATTTGCTTTTCAATCCAGTCTATTGGAATTGCTTTTACTGTCGGTGCTTCAAGAACGCTAAATATATCAACCATCTCACCATTCATATCTTTTTGTCTTAACTTATCTGCATCAATCAACCTCATCATTTAACCTCCTAACTTACTCGCTATTGCATAAAGAAGGACAATAATGAAATATAACTCAATGATTATAATTGCTTTACTCATTTTCTTCCCCTCCCCATAGATATCTGGATACTATTCTTTTTTCTCTCTTAGAAAAACCGTAGCTATCCATGATTTCTTTCTGGTATTTTCTATCTAAGCTTGGGTCTATTCCATAGCCAAAAACAATTGTGTAACCGTCTATTCTGGTGATGAAACGTGCTCTTTCTTTACCTTTTTTACTGCCCTTGCCAGCATCTCTATCTAAGGCTTTAACATGCAAATGCCCAACTACAGTGTCTAAATGCCATGAATATTTGTCGTCATAGAACCAATAATTCTCAACATCTTGCTTCGTATTTCTACTAAAAATAGTTAAAGTCTTTTTATAAAAATTAAGGGTATAATCACCAATTATAAGGTCTGGAAATAATGTATCTTCATCATTCAAAACTTTTCCATTTTTAATAATTAATGTGCCATAATCAATCCCTGCCATTTTCTTTCTCCCATTTATCGACTATTTTCCATACTTCATATAAAGCCCATGCCAATGGTTTCATTATCCATTTTTCGTCTTTGGCATAAGCATAAGCACCTCTTATCATCCAACACACTTTGTCAATATCAAACTGTTTCATTTTCTTTCTCCCAGTCTTCTAACATTGTTCCCAATAAATTACTTAATGTCGAATAAGTTAAGCCATAAATACTCTTATAATGTTTAATCCACTCAATAGGTATTGCATCTTTCATACCATCAGCATACCCTTTTTCATATTGCTCTCTATCATATGACAAAGCTCTAATTAACTCATCTTTATCTACATTTACTCCCATATGCCATATTTCTTTTACAATATAGTTTTCTTTTTCTTGAATAAGATTGTTGGTCATGTTCTCTATTATTTCAATAGGTGATTTATAACTCATTTTCTTTCCTCACTTCTAATAATTAAGTAAGCCCCAACAAGTAAAATTAACATACCAACTAATACCCCAAATAAGAATATAACTAACTCTTTCATAAAACCTCCTTATATAAGCAATAACGTTACTTCTATATCGTACCTCGGCGAAGCAGAATACTTTATATCACACTGTAACTTTACTAAACTATTAAGTATAGTTAATATAATATCTATATCATCTTTACTTAAAGATTGTAACCATTTCTGATATGTATCAAATCTAGGTAACTGAATATACAACCAATCACACCCGATACTCCACTTTATAATATCAAGTAAAAATTGAATATAATTCTTTAAAAATAACTTCAAATCCTTTCCTTCATTATGAATATTCTCAATAATCTTTATAACATCTTCT
>Ga0265298_10000463_pt1 | contig 60071 bp, 74 predicted proteins | sample AusTroGonzalo_MG_3_FD_193486 | JGI IMG/M metagenome (GOLD analysis project Ga0265298, IMG submission 193486) | Bovine rumen microbial communities from tropical cattle in Woodstock, Queensland, Australia - Gonzalo_01 | ecosystem: Host-associated > Mammals > Digestive system > Stomach > Rumen ... | reverse complement strand
AGAATCAGGACGGGCAAGGGCAAGAGAATCCGGGCGGGCAAGGGCAAGAGAATCAGGACGGGCAAGGGCAAGATCAGGGCAATTCCCCGGCCGGTCCGGAAGAAAGAGCCGAAATCGATCAGGGCATGCAAAACGATTCCGGCGAAAGCCGCAAGAGTCAGGCATTGCAAGAGGCGCTTTCGGAGTCTGCCGATCAGTCCGCCGCATACGATTGCAATGCCGGCCGGGGCGCCGGGGATAGTTGCCGTTGCATATCCGATCTTTCTGAACAAGACATGTCAAATGCTTTGGCAGCGGCCGCGCAATTATCGGCCAAGCTAACAACTTTATTGCAGGCCGCAACGCAAGAGCGGCGCATGCCGGCACGGCATGGCCGGTTGAACACACGAGCATTGTATAAGTACGGGCATGATTCACGTTTGTTTCTTACCCGTTCCGACGCAGTACGGCTAAACACGGAAGTGATACTATTAGCTGACGTGTCCGGTTCAATGTATGGTATGCGTATTGAATTGATGAATAAGGCGATCTATGCTGTCATGCATTGTCTCCGGCGTATGCGCGGAATCACGTCCAGCGTGTACTGTTTTGATGATGTCGCAGATTGCGTGCTTTCTACACAGGCGCCCTTAACAAAGCATTTAAACCTTACTACAAACGGTGGAACTGCAATGGGATCGGCCGTGCTTTGGACCATGCAACGCTTTGGACATGATAGGTCCCGGAGAATATTGCTTGTTATGACGGATGGCCAGACATGCGATCCGGAATTGATGAATAAGGCTATCCGTTGCGCGAAGGAATCAGGCATTGAACTGTGTGGCTTAGGTATGCAAACGAATACTTTGGAACAATATCAAATGCCGTCGGAGTTTATCGGTGATATGCGGGAATTGCCCGGCGCAATGTTTCGTATGCTACAGGGGGCGCTGATATGACGCAGGCGAATAAGATTGCATATTGGTTTTTCGATAGGGAAGATCACGGAGAGATGGAATATAATAAGCACGTATTGAAAATTGTAAACGGATTGAATTATAGGATGATACTTATTTTCGGCAATAGAGTTTTAGCCCGCAGGCGCTTTGATGAAACGGCTTTTGAATGGACCGCATATACATCTGATTTTGATGAATTGCGTATTGCTTTGAATCAGTACGTACCAAAGGCGCAAACGATTGATGATTTGTGGGGGGAATTATGGTAAAGATAGCAGATGAAATAGCGCACGCCTTTTTTGAAGGTACAGAAGATTCGGCGTTCGGCGCATACGGATATAACATAGTCGTATTTACACTAGGGAAAGAGAGATATATAAACGGGATTAAGAATAGTAAAAGTACACCGTTCACTATTGCGACGCGAAAGTATAATTCAAAAGAGTTTATATGGCATTATGGGCAATTCGCAAATAGATATAAGAGAACTTTTAAGACCGATACATTTGACGAACTCTATAATGCCCTTGTGACATATAACAGATCGCCGTTGCCGGAGTCGCAAATGCAAACGATTGATGATTTGTGGGGGGAATTATGGGACTAGATATTTATGCGGCGGCTAAAAAGTTTTACGAAGGCATGGTACGTTGCGCCCTTTTCACCGGTACAACCGAGCATGAAGATCAGCACCTAGATACGGCTGGATACGGAGAAGATAATCTTACAGCGGAAGCCCGGTCATATCTAGGGAAAGAGGCGGTCACTGTATGCACTATTGCTATTAGTCTAGATGCTTTAAACTTGGAACACAGCGATTTTGAACAAGCCGGTATTGATTTCTGGTTCGCCCGCAACGGACATGGCGCAGGGTTCAGTGATCGGACCGATATGTATGGGAATATTGCGGTAACAGTATTAGAAAAACTTGCCGAAGGATTCGGGGAGGCGGAGCTGTATGAGATAGGCAAGGGGGAACTTGATCTGGTATGCAGGCTGTATGCGGCTGGACAACCGGAGCGGAAAGTAAATACGCCGGTAACAGAGTCGCATGTAACAATCAATGATCTTTGGGAGGAACTGTTATGAGATTCGCCATTCATGCTGGGACATTGTTCACGACGTTGAAGAAGGCCGGGCTTTTCACCGATAAGGATGTCGATAACTACTATCATCTGGATCACATAGCGTTCAGAAAGGGGGATAAGGATACCATTATTATTGAGGCCATGTGTCCGCACTATCTGTACCGAAACGTTGTGGAAGTGAAGGGTCTGGAAGCCGTCGATAAGGAAGTATGCGCGATCAATCCCGCAGTGCTAGTCGGTCTATTGAAGGCCGCGCCGCGAATTGCGAACGGGTTGGCCGACGTGATATTTGCAAAGGACCTATGCACGGTATCCTATAATGGAGCTACGCATACGTTCCCGGCGGAGCATACAGACTGGCCCGAGACGGATGCTTTTTTCCGGCGCTTTGAGTATGCGGAGATGCAGGATAAGCGGATGGAACAGGATCATAAGGACAATGAGGCAGGTGTCGGTATTATCAGAAGGCAATCTTTGTGGATCAATCCTAAGATGATGATATTAGTTGAGAAGGTCTGGAAGGATACGACTGTCCAGATGCTTGTCCATCCGGAGCGACAAATGTTTCGGTTCGCCTCGCATGAGGCAGACGACCGGCAGGCTGTTATTATGATGGGATGTAAGGAAAAGATTTATGACGAATAACGCTTGACATTTCCTGACATGTGAGTTAGTTTGAAGAAAAACGGAGGTGCAGATTATGGATACTGGTATGGATGCGCTATTGAATCGGCTGATGCCAGAGTTGATAGGCAAGGTAAAGTCTCTTGAGGGGCGCGTGGCGGAACTTGAGGCGCAGAAGGACGGCATACAGATGTTCCTCGACAAGCTATGCCCGAAGCTCGTTGAGAAGATCAAGGCCCTCGAAGCCGGTGCGACCGCCCCGGTAGCGCCAAAGAAGCGGAGGGGACGGCCTAAGAAGGATGAAGCGGCGCCTGTTTTTGTGCCCGGTGGAGGCGGACCGGAGGCGGCGCCTATGCCCCCTATTACTGACACCCCGAACGGACAGATGCCCCCGGTTCAGATAACAGACATACCCCCGATGAGCGAGGCTCCGGCGGGATTCATAGAAGAGGTCAAGGCCAAGTGCCCAAAGGATTCCGTATTTACGCTTGATGATATTAAGCGACTCGCGGAAGAGGGCAAGACCGTTGAGAAGGATGCGCAGCTCTGGTATTTCGACGGGCAGCGCAAGACCGCCCGTGAATTCGGGTTCGATGACATTCTCGATCTTCCCTTTAGGGAAAGGCTCGCCGCGTTTAAGGAACGTGGCTTTGTAACAGCAGACGGGAGCATTCCGTCTCCCGTATATGGAGGAAAGTAGTCATGTCGGAAGCAGAAGTGAAGGAAACAAAGAAGCGTGTGAGGAAAGCGAAGGAAACCAAGGCCGAGACGCCAGTGCCCGTTCGCCCCGGTTCGGTAGTCCTATACAGCATAGCCGGTCAACGTATTCGCTTTGAGAATATTATCGGCATGTTCAAAACAATCGACAATGGGCAGTGCATTATGGAGCTGACAAGTACGGACGGGAGATACCGTGTCATACCGGTACAACCGGGGATGATCTTTGAATGGCAGCCGGAGGAATAGAAATGACGTTCGTACAGGGGATAGGTTTGGTTCAACGGTGTGCGAAGTTGTGCGAATATGAGAAAGACTCGCCTTATTACAAGATGGCGATGCGATATATAGAGCTGGCAGCGAATGCCATATATCGTGAGGTCAAAAAGCGGATGCGCGGCGCTGAAGAAGGATGTGCTGATTACAATTTGCTTTACGCCGTTGTCAACCGCATGTGCTTTACGGAGAACAGGTTGGAATTGTACTGGGATTTATTTTTGAAGCGGGAGAACGTATGCGAATAATAACGATAGACTTTGAGACTTTCTGGGACTCGAAGGACTACACGCTCTCAAAGATGGGTCCCATACAGTACATCCGCGACCCCCGTTTCCATGCGCAGATCATGGGTTGCCGGATAAACCGGGGACCTGTGGAGGTTTCCGATAACATTCTAAAGATGCTGGCGAAGCTGCGGCTTGATGATCCGCAAACCATAACCGTAGCGCATAACGGCAACGGGTTTGATTTTCTGATTCTCTCCGAAATATTCGGCGTTGTCCCGTCGCATACGCTGGACACAATCGACATGATGCGATGGACAGGGCTATCATCGATAATGGCGGAGTCGCATGCGACACTCACGGCGCATTTCAAGACCGGTACGAAGATGCAGGGTACCGTTATCAGCGACGGGAAACATTGGCCAGCCGATTTCACCCCGGAGGAACAGGACGCCTTCAGATTGTACTGTGCCCAAGACGTGGCACAGTGCTCGGAGAACTGTTTTGCTATGCTGCCGCACATTACCCCTGACATGCTGGCATTCGATACGATCACCTCGCACATGGCGACAGAGCCGAAGCTGTGGGCTGACGTGCCGGCATTGCAGGCTTATGATGCCAAGCTCACGGAGCAGACCGATCAGGCCCGGCAGGGGATTATGCACCTCTTCCATTTCGCTAGTGTCGATGAGTTTCAAACTAACATTCGCAGCGCGGACAAGTTCTGCGTGATGCTCCGTCAGCTTGGCGTCGAGCCGCCGATGAAGTATAGCGAAAAGAAGAGCGAAACGAAAAAGATGAAGATGGAAGCGCAAGGGCTGGATACTTCGGACCCTGAAAGCTACGCAGTCTACACCCCGGCGCTCTCAAAGCAGGACCGGGAGTTTGTCGAGATGCAGGAACATGAGGACCCTCGCGTTTCCCTTCTGGTTCGCACTCGGCTTGAGAATAACAGCTCAATTCAGCAGTCCCGTGTCCGAACTTTCATTCGCATGGGTGAGTACCATCGGCCGGTGCCTGTGATGCTAAAGGCATTCGGGGCGCACACGGGGCGCTACGCCGCCGGTAACACGGAGGGCAAAAGCGATTCTTTGAACTGGCAGAACTTGAGCAAGAGGAATCCCGCAATGCTTCCTCTCCGTCAGGCAATCAAGGTACCGGAGGGATACAAGCTCGTGTCGTGCGACTCGTCGCAGATTGAAGCCCGGTGTCTCGCTTACGTTGCTAATCAGACGGACATGCTTGAGGCATTCAGGCAAAGGGCTGACGTGTATGCAAACTTCGGTGAGATTATCAGCGGGGGCATTCCGGCCAAGGAAATCCATGACGGTGCCAAGGGCGGGGATAAGAAGCTCAAGGCCCTGCGCAATATCTCAAAGACGATCATCCTCGGTTGCGGCTACGGTACCAGTCCGGCAAAGGCGTCCCATACCATGTGGATGCAGGGGCAGAAGCAGGACAAGGACTATGAGAGACATGCTGAACTCGTCAAAAGCTACGTCCTGATGTACCGTCAGGCTAACAGCGCGATCACGTATTTCTGGAAGGTCTGCCAGCAGGTAATAGAAGCTCTCGCCGGTGGGGGAGCCGGAACTTTCGGAGGTCCGAACAATGATTTGTTCCATTATGAAACGTGCATGATGCCCGGTTGCGCGGAGGCAGTGCCGTCTATCATCCTGCCAAGCGGGTTCGCCCTGCGCTACCCTAATCTTCATGCGGAAGTCGGGGAGAGTGGCAAGGTTGAGTATCAGTACACCCTGCGCCGGGGGCGCTCCGATATGACTCATAGGCTGTACGGGTCGGCGCTTACGGAAAATCTCGTGCAGTCCCTCGCGTTCCAGTTGCTCATGTGGCAGGCTTGTCGGATGGCGGAGAACAATATCAAGCTCGTGTGCAACATCCATGACTCGTTCAGTACGGTGGTTGAGGACCGAGCGGCCGAGGACACGGCACGGGATATGATTGACATTATGAGAGAGCTGCCACCGTGGCTACCGGGTTGTCCGGTAGATGCGGAAGCGGAGATAACTTCAGACTTTACGGGGGCGTAAGATGCCATTGCCAGCACCGAGAAAAGGCGAAAGCAAAAATAACTTTTTGAGCAGATACATAAAGGCCGCTATGAATGAAGGCAAACCGCAGAAGCAGGCGACCGCAATGGCCTATGATGCGTGGGAACGTGCAAAATCCAAAGGGGGGAAGAGATGACAACAAGAGAATTGATCGAAGCCGCAACTGAAAAGTTCGGGAGTGAAGCCAAGCTGGGGAATTACTTGGGCTACAGTCAATCTTATATCAATAACCTAAAGAATGAAAAAATCGCGCTGCGCCCGGTTATGAAGGATGCTCTTGAGCACATAGTAAACGGCGGCAATACAAAAACAACGACAGTATACGTTCTCTCAACCGATGAAACCGTTGCGCAGATTCAACGGCTTGGGGATTCCTATACGGCGCTTGCGAAAACATTATACGAATGCACACAGAAAACCATAGGACTCAACGCCGTAGCTCTTGCATTCAGTTCGGTAGCGATAGGGCTTCTCTTATGGGAAGCGGCAAAGCATTTCTGGGGGTAACATGTTCGTTTTCAGTCCGTCTAACATCTCAAGCTGGCAGTTATGTCCTCGCAGATTCCAAGCGCAGTCCATAACCAAAGAGCTGCCGTGGAAGGCTACGACCGCGAAGAGCCGTGGTTCGATGGTTCACACTACTATCCAGAAGGCCATGCGCGAAGGCGTACAGGCTGTCCCTTTATGGCCTGACGGACTTGATATTACGTACACGCAGGCGAAAATCCATAACATTAGAAGTCTGGTTGCGGAAGGCTGGACAGTATCGACGGAACACGAACTGACGATCACGCAGGACTTGAAGGAAGCTCCGGGGGGATGGTGGGATGATAACGCTTGGCTGCGGGCAAGGGCTGACGCTATCATCTTGCCGCCCGATCCGACCGTTGATCCTATTATGATTATCGACATCAAGACTGGGAAGATATACGACCGAGATGGGTTCCAGTTACGTGTCGAATGTCTGCTGGCGCATATCATATATAAGGCGCCTGTCGTGATGTATTCATATTTTTACGTCGATCAGGGGCAGTCAGTGAGCGACCGGCTGAACTTTGATACGGATGGCATGAACAAGTGCAAAGACATCATGGAGTCCATACAAAGAATGCAATTCGCCATAGACAATAACTATTATCCCGCTACGAAAAACAAGTTCTGCAAGTGGTGCGGCCTCGTGAATACTCCGGGGTGCGGGCTATGACTCCGGAGGGGAAAGTCAAGGCGGACGTGAAGCGCATACTCAAGTCGCGTGGGATATGGTACTTCATGCCAGTTCCTCTTGGGAAAGTGGGGATACCAGACTTTTGCTGCGTCGTGAAAGGGCAGGCAGTGTTCATTGAGACGAAAGCCGGTAGAAACAAACCGACTCCGATGCAGAAGCTCACGATGGAGCAGATTCAAGCAGCCGGCGGTATCGCTGTGGTTGTCAATGAGAAAGGGATAGTGGCTTTGGACGAATTGTTGGAGAGCTTGGAATGATCAAGGCAACGAATGATATGGTAATCTTTGAAGATCAGGGATTCATAGCAGCGAAGGTTTCGGACCCTGTAATTCTCAAGACGTTGCGCGGCATGCCTGAAGTGAGCGTTCAGGACTATCAGAATTACAGTATGATCGGAATGCCGTGGACAGACGATGCCTGCCGACTCTTGAACAATGCAGGGCTGGACGCAACCAAGGCTTCCCCGTTGCTATTTTCAAACGACCTTCCGCTCGTCGAGGGAAAGTACAACGCCATGACGCATCAGCTTTACACGGCGGCGTTCATTGTGACACATCCGCGAGCGCATATCCTTTCCGATCCGCGCACGGGTAAGACCGGTGCGACCGGTCTGGCAATGGACTATTTGCAGCGCAATCGTTACGTGGCCGGGGCGTTCCTCATCATTACGACCGTTACGACCATGCAGGCTGTGTGGGAAAACAGTATCAAGGCAATGTGTCCGTCTGCCATTGTCAAGATAGTTCATGGAAAGAATCGGGAATCGGCGCTTGAGCAGCCCGCTGACTTCTACATTACGAACTATGATTCATGCAGGATAAGCGAAGCGGCATTCCTCAAGGCGGTGCAGGACGGGCGCATAGGCGCATGCGTTATCGACGAGATGACGCATATAGGCAATTCGACAAGCAAGCGGCACAAGTCCATCTTCAGCATTACAAGAGGGCTTGAGCGTGTCATCGGCATAACCGGTTCCCCGGCCGAGAATGCCGAGACCGTGTACGGCATGGCCCGGATGATTAACCCATCGGCGCTACCGTGTCGAAACAAGAGTTCATGGATCAATCTTGTGACGTATCAGTGGGGGCCGCAGCCTTATCAGCGTTCGCTGTCGAAAGATGCTCCGGCTATCATTCATAAAACGTTGCAACCGGCTGTACGATTCAACAAGAACGACATAATAGACTTGCCGCCAATCACATATCAGGATCGTCGTTGCGACATGAGTAAGGAACAGAAAGACCTGCGGGAAAAGCTACGGCTGTATGCGATGGCAATACTGGACTCCGGCGAAACAGTCACAGGGGTGAACGGTGGGGCGCTCTTCCAACGCATGATGCAGATGGCAGTCGGTTATGCGTCGTCCGTGGACGGTAAGATGGTGGCGCTTGATCACAAGGAACGGCTTGAGACTATCATCGAAGCGATTGAGGAAACGACGGCCAAGACAGTTATCTTCGGCAACTATAAGTTCAGTAATCACATGCTGGCGGAAGAGCTGAAGGCCGCCGGGCATACGGTGGAAATCATAGATGGGGAAGTGACCGGGGAGAAAAGGGCGGATATATTGCGACGGTTCTCCGACGACAAGGACCCGCGTGTTCTCATAGCGCACCCCGTTACCACGTCGTTCGGCGTCGAGCTTGCGGCGGCTGATACTATGATTTTCAACGGTCCCGTGTTCGGCGGATTCACATACGCGCAGGCGCTTGAGAGATTGTCCAGCGTGAAGCAGAAGGCCAAGAATATTAACATCATTAACGTGTATTGCACGCCGGAGGAACAAAGGGCGTTCAAGAGCTTGCAGCAGGGACGGCAGACCGGGGCGCTGGTTGCTGAAATGTTCGAGAACTTTTCTCTTGACAGGAAAGCCCATGCTGCTTAAAGTACAAGAAAAGGCAGGAACGATATGTCAAGACATGTTAAGATACGCAGGGATAAGACAGTAAGCCCAGAGATCATGGAGTTTCTGGAAGCGTCTCTGCCGGAATACATAATCAGAGCGCAGCTTGAGCAGATTACCGGTGGATTGTTCACGGCCGCGCAGATGATAAACCTTCACGGCAAGCGCATCGGTCCGAGAGTTTTGAGTCTTGGGGACCGGGCGGTGTACAAGAAGGAAGAGTTTTTGGACTGGGTAAAGTCATACTACGGAGGGGAAAGCAATGGCGACAATCACGGAACTAGCGAAGCGGTATGCGGAAGTTCGTCAGGCGCGACTGGAACTGGAGAAGCAAGCTGACGAAATTAAGAAGGGAGAGGAAACCGAGCTGAAGAAGGCCATCATGGCAGAGTTCACAGCGCAGGGCCTCAAGTCCGCAAACGTCGAAGGCGTCGGAAAGGTGGTACTCAAGACGACGTACCATTATGAGATCAGGGACCTGAACATGCTCGCGTATCAGCAACTCGCAATGCTGGTTCAGGCAGCGAAGGAAGGACGGCCGCTTTCCGACGGTCTGATCCTTCAGGCTAGGATTCATAAGGACAATTTGGAAAACACCCTGACCGAAGCCGGGATAACCCCGGAGCAAGTCGCGCAAACGTTCGGCGTGGCGCGTGAGGGACGGGACGATCTATCATTCACAAAGGCATAAGGAGCGCAAAATGCAAAATCTTCCGGTGCAATTCAATCAGGGCGGTCAGCTTCCCCAGATTTCCTCTGAACTCGCGGGACAGCTCAAGGCATTCCATGACAAGTCGTTTGCCGATCTTGGCGGTCAGACCCTTCGCCGTATCAAGGTGGGTGCTGCCGGATTCCAGCTCATTGACGGTGGTAGCACGACCGACGTGCCCTTCCATCAGCTCGTCGGCGTGCTCGTCGGTCTTGCGGAATGCAACCATGCAGTGTGGTATGCTCGTGAGTACAAGCCCGGTATGGAACCGGAGCAGCCTGATCTCGTGTGGAAGATGCCGACTATGGACACGTTTCCTCCGGCGCTTCCCGAACAGTTCCATAAGAAGATCAATCGCAACGGGCGGGAAGCATGGGCGTTTTCCATTTGCCGCCGGGCGGCGTTTGCCCTTCTCCGTACCGATACCAACGGACAGATGTATCTCGAATTGGAAAAGCCCTACATTATGGACCTTACTTCAATGAGCCTGTGGGGCAAGGGACTTCCCGCGCAGAACCAGTACAAGCTCTCCGGTTTGCAGGATGTGTGCAGAAAGTACAGTGGTAACGGTATCACTGTCACCCCGATGATGTTCTATGTGCAAATTCTTCCTGACCAGTCCGCCCCTCGCGGCGTCGTGAACTTCCGCCCGCAGGTGGACCAGCAGGGCAATCTCGTGTTCATGTCCGGTGCGGAGATTCAGGCGGTCTATGATTGCGCTATGGATGCGAATACTCGTAGCATGCTTGAGATTCGTGAACGTCTGGACTATGAGGGCGCGGCATCCGGTGTGGCATCTGTCCCAACCGCAGCGCCTTCCTTCCCGACGCAACAGTTCGCTACTCCCACTCCGCAGCCTGCTCCGGCTGCTCCATCAGGCCCGGTTGGCTATGTGCCAAACGCCGGTACTACTGCTGTTCCGCCGGAGCAAAAGAACACAGTAACAATCACATCGCAAGCAACCGGGCAGACAGCAACGGCGCCCGTGAATGACCTGCTCGCACAGGCGCAGGCCATTGTCGGGCAGGGCGCTCCAAAGCCCGCTGCCCCGGCTACGAATGACGGCATGCTCTCTGCCGCCAATGCTATCCTGAACGGGACAGGCGCCGCCCCGGTGGCCGCGCCCGCTGAAGCTCCGAAGGCCGGCATTGCAAACAGTGTGACGAACATGTTGTCAAATCTCATGGAGTAGCGTACATTCACTTTTCGCAGGGGGACGAACCGGTACAGGTTTCTTGCAGAGAAAGCCCAAGCCCTCTCCCCCTGCGAACCATGTTGCTTCATCATAAGAAGGCGGGAATGCCGCCCACAAGTAAGGCCCTTGCTTGAGGGCGGAGGCGACTTTTCCGCCTTCTTATGATAGAGCAACAGCACACATCGCCAGTGTGGGCAAACCAAAGGGCCGCCAATGTTCGACACTTTAGAGTTTCTTCAGACAATCCTCCCGCCCCTGCCAGCGTCAATGCTGCCCGGCATGGTTGACGGAGCCTACTTCGCCGTGGGCATCAACAAGACGGCCAAGCCGCCTGTCATCACGGAACCCCCGGACTCCCTGCCAAAACTTATCGACATCTGCAACCGGTACAGCCGGCAAGGCTACAACGCCTATATGGGATTGTGTTCTTACAGGGACGCGACCGTGGGGCGCAAGGCTATCAATGCCTTGCAGGCGAAGTCCCTATGGGCGGACATAGACGTGGGCAAGCCGAACTGTCAGTACAAGACGTTCGATCAAGCGCTCGCCGCGCTCGTTCAGTTTCGTCAGGATACCGGTCTCAAGCCTACATACGTTATCAAGTCTGGCGTCGGACTTCATGTTTACTGGGCGCTTGACAAGTGCATTGACATTCCCACATGGAAACAGCTTGCCAACTTATTCCACAAATTATGTCTCAAGCATAAGCTGGACATTGACCCTCCCCGTGCGGAAGATGCGGCATCCATACTCCGCATGCCGGGCACTCGGCATCAGTCATCAGGCAGTACGGTGGAGATACTGGCGAAGGGCGAAATCTATAACGCCTATGAGTTTGGTAAGCGCTTGCTCGACCTTATGCCCGGTGTGACCGTTTCACCCGTCTCGATTCCACAGCCGCCGGCTGTGCTTACTACCGATAGCATGGCGGCGCTTGTCGGCATGGGGCCGCAGGAGCCGACGGCCGATCCGTATAAAGTGGCGAAGCATTGTCCGCAGATATGTTCGATGGCATGGGGTGGATACCAGCAATGGTTCCTCGCAATAACGGTACTCAAAAGCTGCAAGGGAGGCTATGATGCGGCGCACGAACTGTCGAAGTTTTGCCCTGAAAAATATGACGCGGCGGCCGTTGACAAGGCGTTTGCGTCAGCGCGTGAATCTGCGCCTGCTCGATGCAATACATTCAGAGCTGCCAACCCCGGCCTCTGTGATGCTTGCCGGTATCGTGAGCTGCTTACCTCTCCTATCGAACTGGATCGCAAGGGCGTTGAAGGAAGCGTATTATCATCCGAAAGACCCGATCCTGAAATCGTTGATGGACCGTTGAACCCTGAAATCGAATGGGACGACAAGTTAATACCGATAAATCACAAGAGTTTCAAAGTAGATGAACGGGGGATATTGCGCGTATCAAAAGAACAGGATGCGTTAACCGGGGAATGGACTGACAAGATAATCCACATGACAGACGTGCAGATGTACTACAAGCGCAGTGAGAAGTATGTCGGTGATAATGAGCAGCCGCAGCGGACGCACGTGTTCGAGCTGATATATCCAACGGGGCAGCATACGGAAGCGCGGTACGTTATCAGTGATCATACCAAGAGCGGTGCTATTGCGACGTGGATGCAACAATACAATATCTTCCCAAAGTCCAACTTGGTTACGCCAAAGATGTTCGGAGATTTTATGAACGCCTATCTTGAATCAGTGGTGAATACGGTTGCAGCCAAGGAAGTCCCGACACGGGACAGGTTCGGATGGACAAAATATGACATGAAGGACAGGGAGCCTCTGCCTTGTTTTGTCATCGGGCAGCGCGGCGTTACACCTGAAGGTCTCAAGCCCGTCAAGATACACGGAAAAATGGCAGGCATGGCTGATCTGGTATTCAATACGAAGGGCACTCTTGAAAACTGGAAGATGGTGCCAAAGCTCTACCGTGTGCTGGATCAGAAAGCGGGGCAGTTCGCAATGTGCCTGTCCTTCGCCGCGCCTTTGATGAAGTTCGTACTCAATGAAGCCCGTAATGGTTTGTTCAGCCTGTACGGCAAGTCAGGCCGGGGCAAATCGGAACTGCTTAGGAATATCGCCTCGGTCTGGGGGGACCCGATGCAGTCTTTCTTTGACCGCCGGGCAAGCGTTACTACCCGATGCCTCAAGCTCTCAAAGTGGAATAACATACCTGCCACGATGGATGAAGTTACGGACGTTACCGATGAGGACATGTTCTCGCTTGCTTATACCCTTATCAATGGCAACGACAAGGAGAAGTCGGCCTCATCCGGTGCGGAGCTGCTGACACAGGGCAACTGGTCCACAATAACAATGACAACGGCGAACAAGTCCTTCAAAGAAGCCATTGCCAGACGCGCCGGCGACTCCGATGCAACGTTGCTCCGTGTCGTAGAGCTGGAATGCGATTTCCATAAGGTCGATCATCCTGTCCTGCAAAAGCTCGTTGATACGGTGATGGCAGTCGCCCGGACAAATTACGGACTGGCGGGACAGGAGTTTCTTTACCAGCTTCTCCGGAGGGGGGAGCGCATACTGACTCTTTCACAGACGGTTACGCACTGGATTCATAAGCACAAGTTCTCGCAGGAAGAGCGGTACATGTCCCACCTGATTGCGATGGGATTGCAAGCCGGGCGCTGGGCGGTTGAGTTCGACCTGCTCGACTATGACATGGATGCGCTTGAGCAATGGGTACTGGATGAACTGGTACCGGCGAACAGGACCGCCACGAAGGACTTGCGGTATAATCCAGTGGATGCGTTGTCGCAGTATCTCATGGACCGTCAGCTCAATACGATAGTGGTGGCATCTCACAAGCGCAGGGTGAAGGAACATGGACGATGCCCGCAGGCAGGGATGCCCGACAAATATCTGATATGCAGACCGCAACGGAACTGTACGGTACGGTATGAAGTCGAATCGGAGGAACTATATTTCACGGCTTCTGATTTCAATGAGTGGTGTCGGGAACACCGGCTATCGCCCCGCACGATGAAGTCTGAACTGAAGGCATTTGGACTCGATATGACTACGGCACGAGTGAGCATGTGGTCGGGTATCGAATGGATGCATACGCCCTATGTGTCTTGCTGGTATCTCAACAGTAACACGTTGCATCAGCTTGGGTATTCACCGGTGATACCGGTTCAACCGGAAGAATTGAAATGAAAAACTTCAATACCAACACAGGCAATTCAGAAGTCTGGCTTACTCCACCTGAAATTATCAAAGCGCTTGGTCCGTTTGACCTTGACCCCTGTGCGCCTGTGAATCGCCCTTGGGATATGGCGGCGAAACATTATACGGAGCTAGACGATGGATTATCGAAACCGTGGGAAGGGCGCGTATGGTTGAACCCTCCCTATGGAAAGCAGACATTTACATGGATGGAACGCTTGTCAGAACACAGAGACGGAATAGCCCTGATATTCGCACGGACAGAGACGAAAGGATTTCATAAAACAATCTGGCAGAAAGCGCATTCAGTATTCTTTTTTCTTGGAAGGTTACAGTTTTACTATGTCACTGGAAAACAAGGCGGGACTGCAAACGCGCCATCTGTTCTTGTCAGCTACAGTGAGAACGATACTTACAAAATTGCTGTAGCAGAAAGTGCTGGTGATATTAAAGGCAGGCTAGTCCTATTATGAAAAATCCCCCCGGTAGGGAGCGCATGCCACCGGGGGGTATTCTTGTCAAAGGAGCGTAGACATGTTAGACTTTTTCATTAAAGACCCTATACCCAAGGAACCTACAGTACAATTATTTCGTGGTAGTGCGAAGGTTTTAGATTCTTATGTGGGAAAATTCAACCATGAAATTGTATTTGATACTGATAACTGGTGCCTTAGAGAATATATGGAAGGAGAAACGGGCGGACATAGAATACCCTCGGCAAGAGCTTTTATTTTATTCACGCGCTATGGACTACATGGAGTAGAGTTTAACCGTGGACTCACTTGGGGTCATGGGAGAACTATGGTAGGAATACCCCGAAGTGAGAAAGTGATTTATTCTATTGGTGAATTACTTTTTGATGTAGATAGGGACTGCCTTTATGTAGGCGACGGAGAAACACCCGGAGGAGTAATACTCTGCTGATAAAAATCCCCCCGGTAGGGAGCGCACGCCACCGGGGGGTATTCTTGTCAGAGGTGCAGTTCCGACAAGAACTATTCTGCGACAGTCAGCAGAACTTCCTTTGTGACAGAATTGGTACCGTCACCGTTCACGCCGAACGCGCCGAGAGAAAGCTGCCCGGCTTCAGTCGGAGTACCGGACATCTGAATCTCGTTCTTCACCTGTACAACCGTCATCCATGCAGGCGGATTCGCAATGCCAAGTTTCATCGGGGACGACCCTGTGAACCGTAAGATGCCTTCCCAAGCCTTCCCGACATACGAAGCCGGTAGATAGGCGCTGTCAAATGCCACCGGTTCAACCGCGCACCCACCCTCACAGCATTGATAGTTGCAAACCATATCCTTGATAGCGGCCATAATGGTGGGACTGACAGAAACAACGCAGGTGCCAAGAGGGTGCAGGACCGCTTCGGTACCCTCAAGCCCGCGTTCAAGAATAATAGTATCACCGCTGACTGTTGCCTTAACAGTCTCAAGATTCACTTCATCCTTGAGCGTGAGAAAAACATACTTGCCCTCATTGCCAAGCAGTGTCAGCAGATCAGCCTTGGCGGATTCAGACAGGGGAAGATATACGTCCGTCGCTTCCATTTTTTCAGACGTTGACGCGGAAAAGAACTCGGTAACAAGAGCCATGTTATCCTCCTATCTGTGCTTCCAAAGCAGCAACGCGAGCCTCAAGCGACGCGAGAGCCGCATTATACGCAGTCATGTCCGGCATGGGACCGGTGTCACCTTTGGGACCTTGTGGCCCCGGCACGCCCTGTTCGCCCTTCGGCCCTTGAATGCCTTGCAATCCTTGCGGTCCCTCAAGTCCTTGCGGTCCTTGCTCGCCCTGCGGACCCTGCGGACCCTGCGGACCGGTGGCGCCTATTGGACCGGCCGGACCCTGCGGGCCACGTTCGCCCCGTTCGCCTTGTGGACCCATCAGACCGCGCTTACCCTGCGGTCCTTCAGGGCCGACTTCGCCCTGCGGACCCTGTATGCCCTGCTCGCCACGGGGACCACGCTCGCCTTGCGGCCCGGTAAGACCGATAGGCCCGACTTCACCCTGCGGTCCCTGAAGTCCGCGCTCGCCACGGATGCCCTGCGGCCCGACGGGACCCTGAATACCCTGTAGACCCTGCGGCCCCTGTTCACCGGGCAGACCCGGTTCGCCCCGGTCGCCCTTGTCTCCCTTGAGACTGTCACCCCATTTCAATCGCAGCGGGGAAGTGCTGTCATAAATGAGAGTCTGCCCGTCAGTTGCGCCGACAGGCAGGCCGAACACGGGGAAGTACGAACAACCGCACGTCTTGTCTTTATGAATTGCCATTTATATTTCCTCTACTAAAGTTTGTCAGGCACGTCGCCAACATAAGTTGTATTATCTAATTTATCTGGCGTATCATAGAAATAAGGAGGATTGATTCTGAATTGTTGCTGTGGACGCACAGGTTCATCATCTAATTTATCTGGTACATCATACATATATGGGTCGTATGGAGTATGACTACTAAATAATCGCGGAACATTCGCAGGCATACCGTTAGCATAAGTATAATTGTCTAGTTTATCAGGCATATCGTCAAACATATAGGGATTTCTGTAAGCATTAGTATAATTACTTATTGAGCTTAACATATCTGGCATTTGCAAAAGGCCCATAAATGGCATAGTACCTAATACCTGTGGAACATAACTACTTACCATTTGTAATGCGCCCATTGCTGGATTTGCTTGCATTATAGAAGGTACTTGGTTTCCATAACCAATATATGTTTGAAGAGCCTGCGGCATTATCATTTATATTTCCTCATTGCAGACGTTCAAAACAAACGTACTGGCTGCTTGGTCAATCATGTGGTCCCTGCAATCAGGTCCAAAGTCTATATCGAACACACCGAGTACGCAGCACACAGGCGGGAGCGGCGGAGGCGGTGGGCTGGGGAAGTCAATCGGGCAGTCCCTCGCCCCCGCCGCATATTCAGGTGGGATGACGACTTTACCGCCCAGTTCTACGGACCCTTCAGGTGGCAAGGGGAGAAGGTTGAACGGCTTATCGGAGTGGGGTAAAAATCGTACCAGTCCCGTATAGCGGCCCGGAGGAAGCGAATGCACTCTTTCGTCCAAGGCAAACACGATTCGCCCGTCAGCATCCCGTTCAAGCGCAGGAATGATAATAGCAGGGAAGTCCAATCGAAAGTTGGCAATGTCAACGCCTGTGATTTTCCCCGGCCAGCAACCGGTCAATATCCAAGGAGAACCATTCGGAGGACAGTCGCAACCGAGCTGACCGGGTTGAATCACAAGTTGAACATCCTGCCATGACGAAACAAAATTATGCGTCTTGGTATTACGAATGCGGACCGCAAGTCTAGCGATGTCAGGGTAGAGCTGGACAATCATCGTTGAATACCCTTGTAGAAATTGAGACCGTTCACAGCTTCGTCATACATGGCGCCCGTATCTCTGGCATAGCCTTCGAGAGCTTCCTTCAATCCCGTACTGTCATCTTCTTGCCAGAGTGGCATAATAGTATCAGACGAAGTGCGGTTGTATCTTCGTATGTCTGCCATAGCTCTGTCAAGTCGAAGATAGTCCTCGATGTCTTTCTCATTGAACCCGGCTTGCGGAAGCCGCTCGCGCAGGAACGCCTCTTTCTTATCCCTGTCGTTCCCGTATTCCTTACTGGTAATCTCAATACCGCTTCGACGGATGCGACGGTTGTAGGCATCCAACGCATTATAGAACATGGCCTTACCGGTGTCGTAGGTATTGCCGTACAGGAGAGAAGCGCCCAAGGCGGTCCAGTAAGGGCCGAGCGTCTGTGAAGCGGACTCCGAACGGGACGCACGAGCAACCGGGGAATCCTCCATGATACCCGTTATTACCCGCAGCGGGCCAATGAACATTCCACGGGTAAGAGAGCGGTACTGCTCCGGGGCCATATCGAACCCGGTGTATTTAAGCACATCTTTCGCCGCAGTGTGATACGCCTTCGGAACGTTCTTTCCACCCTGTATGGCCATCGCTTTCGGACCACTGGGGTCAGCATACGTAATGGGGCGCCCATAGCGATCCACGCGGAACGTCGGCTCGACGAACGGCTGCGCAATCGTCGGAGTAAATGCTTGCGCTATCCATGCCAGCGGATTGTCCTTGATGCTGAACTGTGGCCAGTTCGCCGGCATGGCGTTCTTCACCATGCTGAACATTGTTTCGGCGGCGGCCTCTTCCGCCGTTCCTATTCCGCGTTTGGCACGATCTGTACCTACCACCATAGCAATAATAGGCTGAATGAGACCATAGCCCGTGGGGAATCGGATGAATGCCTTGCCGCCGTCAATACCAACCGGAAGGCCGCGTTGCAGTTCGTCGATGGAGAGCTGGTCAAACCGGTCAATCCCGGTCTCCGGATCGGTGCCAAGGCTGGAACGGGAGAGCTGGGACAGGAGCATATACGCCCCGGTCATACCGACGATGCCAGCGATACCACGCTTGTTCAACCGGAACTTTCCGCTCGCATCCGTACTGCCTATCGTTCGCATCGCGGCTGTAAAAGACTGGACGCTGGGCTTCACGAACGGAAAAAGAGATTGCATGAACTTCGTCAGCTCGCCAGTTTGGTACAGATTCATCTGCGAAAGCACAGCGTTTGCTGCCGAGTTGCGTTCCACGCCTGCCTTACGCATCGCCATGTATTCCGCCAGCGGAGCGATATTGTTGAAAACATCATTCCAGTGCTCATCAAGAACCTTGAGCGCTTTTGCTCCCTGCTCTCCCATCGCCTGAATAGCCTTCTTGGTACCCAGCAGCTTCGGATTATTCATAATTTCTGCGGCGGATGAATGTCTCTGCTTGACAGTATCAGTGAAAAGCTCACGAGCACCGACGCGCTGCATATTCACACCGCGAGTATATTCCTGATGCAGACCATCCTGAACATAATCTTGAATGAACTGCCAACCGGGGGAACCTTCGACAAGGGTACCATTTTTCCATTGGCGCAAAAGCTGCGCAGCTTCCGGTAGCGCCGCCATATAGCGCGTCATTATGGAGCTGCCGTTGATACGTTCACCGTTCTCACCGAATAGCTCCATGCCCATAAGGTTCGATCCGCGCTCAATGGTATCACGGATAGTATTGACAGGGGAGAATGCAGGATTGAGACGAGTATAGAATTGCCCGACGAAACCTGTGGCCTTGGCGAGCATATTGAGATCGCTGCCCTTGCGAACGTTGTGCATGAGCGCAGAGTTAAGCTCCGCACCGGTGAACCCGTTCACGGGGTCCTCCCAATTTATATCCCATTGCACAAGCACCCGTCGAACGCCGTTGACTTCGCCGGTCTCACGGTCAATCTTTGGAACCTTCACGACAAGGCCGCCGCCACGCTCGCTATTCATATAGGCGTTGACCATGCGCTTGACGTAATCATCGCCATGATTCATCTGTGCCACGGCCTTGTCATAGTCTATCATGCGCAGACCGTTTGATGCCGCCTCTTCCGTATTGATAGGAATATCAGAATAGCGAATATCTTTACCAAAAGCCTTCTGCGCCATGATAACCATAGCACGCCCGGTATCTTCGTAGGCAACCTCGCTTGCCGTGCGCTTCATGTAATTCAGTATGGACGTGAACGCGCTATCGGGCATACCGGTCATACCATCGAAACGGTAGAACCGGCGGGGATTGTAGATATGCGTGTCATTGATGGCATAAGAAAGGTTATCTTTCTCAAGCAGAAGCGGGACGTAATGCGCCTCATTGAACTCTGGAAAGTCCTTCGCATTACCAAGCAGACCGTTCTTGGCGCGGAAGTCCTGAATACGCTGATAGACCTTGCAAAGATTGTCGGCCGAAGCCTCAAGTTCTTCACGGGTCATACCGGTGTTTTTCATTATGGACTGCATCTGCTTTTCAGCCTGCCAGTTCGTATAACCGGCATGAGCTACTTCCGGCGGCGGATCAGCAGCATCAATATACTTGTCGTAGTTGGCAATGTTATTCTCAAGTTCTTTGATTCGCGCTTCATCGGGATTCGCCATCTGCTTTTCAGCAAGTAGTTCTCCCTCCCAACGTTGCCGCAGGATAGGGTTGCGCTCCATAGCGTGACGAGCAGAAGCGTAATGCCCTACCATCGTCATCAGTTCGCGCAAGTCCTTTCCTGTGCGACGGGAGATTTCCCGCAGAGGCTCCGTATAAAGCTCTGTCATCCAGCCCAAGAATTGCTGGTTGAGACCGCTGTGCATCCGCTGGCCCTTGAGTAAGGGCGCAATAAACAGGTTATTGTTGGAATTGGCCGCATCGGTACCGGCGAATACCTGTCCGAACTTGTAGAGCTTGGCAGCTTTATCCTGAAAGACTCGATAGATTCCATTAACAATGTTCAAATACTTCGATGCTTCATTATAGCTGGTACCGCCAAAACGAACAATGTCATCTTCCCATTTCTGAAGATTCCGCTTCCACCAATCGGAGGAATCTTTGGCCCAACGTTGAAGAGCATTTGCTGCCTGTGTGACTGCCTGTTGCGTACCGCTATCAGTCGCAGGGGCCGGACCGGGATCGCTTGGTAACTCCGCATTGATAGACTCAACCTGTTTCGCCCTCGCCATACGCTCGGCGGAGTCGTACATGTCAGTGACAACTTCAGCTTCAGTATTATTGCGACGGGGTGAAAGCGAATCTATGTCGCGCCCGTTGGCATGGACAGACCTACTTAATGTGTCCAGCTCATTATCATTCATGCACTGGCTCATGCTCTGCACCTCGCGCCATTTTCAAGCAGCTTATTCACGTTACGTTCGTGGGTCTGTTGCGCATCCAGCAAGCCCTGTTCGGAAACTTCCATTCCCATACCGCGCCCCTGCTCGACGTAGGTATTAAGATCGGCACGCATGGCATCCGGAAGGGGTTGCACGCCATTGGCATGCAGTTCCTCAAGGGTAACTTTATCAGCCGGGGATAGCTTTTCACCTAAAAGCTCTTTTTCCAAGAGACCGTATGCCTTGTCAGCCGCCAACGTAAGCATACCGTCATCTGTCAACTTTGCAAACAGGCTATCAGGAATCTCGCTCATAGCTGTAAGCGTTTCTGTATACGGGGTAGTAACCTCAACGGTTTCACCGGGGACAACATAACGCGCACGATCTTCGGCTAAAGCCCGGAGACTGGCGAACTCGCCTGCGCGAGACTCCGAGTCATCAAAGCCCCGGCTCTCGCTTCCGATGCCTTCACGTTCAATGCTTCCTGCGCGAGTATCTGCGGGCCTGCCGGGTTCACCTTCAGCAAGTCGTCTGCGGTCGGCTTCTCGCCCGGCGTCAAGCCTCTCACTCTCAACATTTGGAGCAATCTTTTCATTCTCTCCGAGGACCTGTGATGCGCTCCGGCCATCCCTTCCGCTTTCAACTGCTGTATCACCCGCAGTAACTTGTCCAGCATCGCGGACGGCAGCGGTGTCAGCAGTTTCGGCGGAATCGGTTGCCATTGTGCGACCTTCTGTAGTATCTGCCGGAGCAGTTCTTTCTGTTCCTTCGAGTCCAGATTCTCCCATCCGGGTATCTGGTTGGACGCTTTGGCCGCGCTCCTGCTCACCTCGTCTGCCATAGGTACGCTCCGTTTGCATATCGCGCTCGCTCGATACGAGGCGATTCATAACATTACGAACATCATCATTGACTCGTACACCGGAACCAACCAACGCCTTGTAGATATTAACCAGCCATTCTTTGAACTTTTCAAAGGTGGACTTGAGCGCCGGGTTGGCAACCTTGCCGTCAGCAAGGAACTGTTTGAAATCCTTTATGAACGCTTTTTCAAAATCTTTGCCACGGTATTCTTTTGAAAGCGCATAGCGCATATCTTTAATACGCTGCGCTGCCGCACTATCTTTTATCTGACCAGTAGCGGCTTTGAAATATGCGTCTTTTAAATTGCGGAGGAAGTATTTACCGAGTCCGTCAAGAGCTTCCTCCATTCGCCCAGTTCCATCTTTTTTAGGCGAAAGAATATCTATTATTGTGCGAATTTCTTTTGGGTCAGTAGCACTAGCTTTGTCGTATTTAATTCCAAAGCGTTCGCCACGTTCCTTTAGTAATGTATTTAATTGCCCAGCATCTCTTGGTAGTACAAAATTGGAATCTTTAAAGCCGAAAAGACGCCGTTGCAAATATTCTTCAGGTCGCATACCATACAACGGCGCAAAAGTTTCAGCATTCGCAGCAATAAGAACACCAATCCTATCGGCTTCAGCTTTTGAAAATCCAAGTTTTACTAAATCTTCTCTGTATGGACGGGACATATCCCAATACCGATGATAAGAAGAAAGTATATTTCCTTGAACTCTAACAGGGGTATTTAGTATGGCAGGAGAGGAAACCCATAGCGGGCCTATAGGATTTCTATTCTCATACATCTGTTTACCAGAAGCTCTAGCTGTGGCTTCATCCGCACTTGTGTAATATTTCTGCCATTTGTCCCGAATTTTCCCTTTAGGAACATCTGATCTTGCTATGTCAATAGGTATTTCTTTAAACTTTCCGGGTATTCCTTTGAACTTATCAACTTGTAAATAGCGATTTCCTTCTTCTACTGTATTAAGCACATGCTGAATCTCATGCGCTATAGTGGCGCCAATATCAGCTTGTCCATTAAAAATATCAACTCCGATACTTTTTGGTCTGGCTATAAGCGGTGCATCTGGATTTGTAGATGATCGTGAAATTGTTTGTTCCGTCCAACCATCGCTGCCATCTTTAGACCGCTCAAATAAAATATCTATACCTTTTAGAGCGTCGGCAATTCTCTTATCATCAAAAGTGAACAGCTTTGTAATAGGAACGCGCACACCCGCTAAATATGATGCTTCCACAGTAGAAAGAGCGCGTCTTTTACCAGTAAGAAAATCCTTCAATGCTCCTACAATAAGTTTATCTTGAGAGGAACCTTTTTGATAAAGAACTCCCTCGTTAGGCGTAAGACGAGACTTAACCGTTTCAACGATTCGACCAAGTTCATCAACGCGCAATCCGAGTTTTGCCAGTTCCGCCTGTTTCTGCGTATGATTCAATTCGTGACGCGCAAGTATTTCCTGTGCCTTCGGCATACGAGCGTCATTCGGATTGAGCTTCAGCATCGTATCTTGTTCCGAAATGACATCATCAAGCGCAGACTGAATCTGTCTTACCTGATCTTTGGAAAGTTTCTTACCGGGCGCCTGATTATCAATTTCAGCGCGTAACGCACGAAGTTCTCTTTCGTCTGTAGTTATAGCCTTAATAGCGTCATATATCTGCTGCGAAATGGCAGCGTTGTTCTGCATCGCGGCAGAATCACTGGCGTTCTTCGGCTTACGCCATCCTTTCACCAGACCAAAAAGATGATCAGGAAGCGTATTTATAGCCACACCGGAGGGCGCGGGCTTCGGAGCCGTGATAGGAACGGGCTTAGGCACTGGCCCCGGCGTGGGGGAAGGCGTAGGCGTCGGTTGAGGCGCAGGTTTAGGTTGCGGAGTTGGAGTCGGCTGCGGCGCAGGTGTCGGAGTCGGTTGAGGTGTAGGCGCAGGCGCAGGCGCCGGCGCCGGAGCGGGGGCTTGTTGCGCATTGATATAGTCCTCAACCTGTTTGATATAATCAGCCGGCACGTTGCGGCGGCGAAGTTCGTCAAGCAGTCGATCAGCAGTGTACTCCGGGCCAAAACCCGCCCACGTGCTAAACAGATCGGCCGGGGCAGGAGCAAAACCTTTCTTCTTGCCAAACGCATCCATATATGCCGAAGCGCCGTGGCCAAGCTGGAATCCAGCCGGTGCGGCCGGTTCGCCCGTAACAGGATCAGTGGATGCTTTAGGCGGCACATCGGCGGACGGAAACACGCGACGGGCACGAGCGCGACCAAGATTGAACAGTGGAATCATGCCGGCGCCACCGAGGATTTCTTCCCCGATGCCTTCCGTTATCGGAATATTCATACCGGCCGATTCATTCAGATTGAGATTCGTAAGGGCACGGTTCGCCGCTGTGAATGCGCTTACATCAGCAGCCGTCGCAGGAAGCCCATATATGTAATTTCCAATGCGCCCGCGTCCAGCGGCCTTCACACCGGCTAACGCCGCTATTTCAGGACTGGCAACTTTTCCTATCGCACTTTCCGCCATCGCAGGCGTCATCATATATTGGAGCGCACCGGGCGCCATACGAGAAGCCACGGCACCACGAGCAAGTTGGAAGCCCCTGCCAAGTCCACGCATAACAGGAGGAACAAAAGCATTCACTCCGAAGCCGGTCCAACCGGCTTTTTCAGCGCCTTCCCGTAATGCCTCAACTTGCTGCTGATCTGATAAACCACGAGCTTGAAGTTCCTCTGTGAACTCTTGCTGCCCCACAGGGTAGCCGGCAAGACCGGCGCCAAGGGATGCACCGATAAGAGCGCCAGCGGGACCACCAACAAGACCGCCGGCGAGGCCGCCCACACCGCCACCCACAATGGGGAGTGCCATTGAGCCGAGAGATTCCGCCGCCTGTGCAGCGCCGCCAAGCAAACTACCAACGTCAGAACCAGTAATGTTCTCACCGAAGTAAGATGCGCCAGACTGCTGACGTAATGCCTGATCGCGGAGGTAAGCGTTTTCCTGAATGTTCCTTGCACGAATTTCGGCTTCTTCCTTGGCAATCTGCTGACGTTCCTCCGGAGAAGCAAAAGCACTCCGGCCCATCTGACGAAAACGAGAACCAATATTTTTCGCCGCAGTCCACAAAGCGCCAAGGTCGTCACTGTCCTTAATTTCCGCAAGGTCCTGTTGCAGCTTACTTTCAGTAGCTCCGAACACGACCTTATTTAGAACATCAGGCTTGATTCCAAACCGGGCGGCATATTCGCTCAATTTCTCCGATTTGAGCTTGGCAAGTTCTTTTCGCGCACTTTCATTATCAAGCGACTGGATTTCCCGCATCCGCTCCTGCACATCCTTGTCGGAGCCGATGGCAGCCATAGCTCGCTGCTGTTGCATGATACTAGCATTATATGCACGTTCTTTCGGAGTAGCGCCCGGTATGAACTCCCATTTGTATTGCCCCGGATGTTCGGGATCGGGAATAAGCATCTCACTCCCTTTGCCCATACCGGAAGCGCCACGTCCTATGCCGGACGCACGTGCGAACCGCTGCTGCATGAGAGCCATGCGCATAAGTTCAGAAAGGAGCTTTCCTTCATCCTGCGGACGAATCTGAATATTGCTGGGAGCAACGTGCGGAACTTGCCAAGGCATATCCTACCCCAAGGTTACAGCGTCAATCAGTGCCAAGATGCGGTCATCATATATGTTCGGAAGCTGTTTGTCATCCTCTGAAGAACCGAGAACCTCGTTCATCGCATCAATAAGCAGCTCATTGTTTGCCGCATAGTTCGGGTCTATCTGTTCCTCTACCGGTGCGGCCTCTGCGGCCATAGCGGCATCGAACTCCGCTTCGGGCGAACCGGCGACTTCTTGAAGATAACTTTCAAATGTCTGTGTCATTACTCAAAGTCCGGTATGATAGAGTCGTCAGTCCAATTCTCAAGGTCCATGCCCATTTCTCTACCAGCTTCAATAGCGGTTAAACCAAGCATAGGTAGTGTAAGCCAACCTGTACCAGCGAGCGCCTGCCTTAATATTGTTCTCCCCCACGGCGTAGCGAAAAGACGCGCCAATTTCATCTGACTACCGGGGTATATACCTAACCTACGAATAGCCTCACTTCTTGCAAGCGCGGGGGCAATAGCGGCGGCCAGCCCACCTTCGACACCAAGCATTGTTAAAGCCTTTGACATTGTATCAGTAGCTTGTGCCGCATCGGTTTCCGCCTGCTTCATATTGGCCCTACGATATTCCTCAATCATGGCCTGCGGGTCAGTATAAGTAGGTCTATTTTCCATCATGCTACGAACAGTCATATCTCCGGAACGAGACAAAGCTGCGTCTGCGCTTTCAGGATGATAGAACTGACGAGTCAAAGCCTGCCCTTGTTCATAATCATTTATAGCCTGTTGCGCGGCAACATCTGCAAGTCCTTTTGCCTGTTCCCGTATAGCCGGATCGCTGCTTTGCAGCAAATCAGCAATCATTGACAAGGTGTCAGAGTCAGTCCCTAGATAAGACTGTAAATTAGACATATCACCCAAAGGTCCCAAGATATTTTTTGAAACAGCATCATAAGCGCTGTAAGTATCAATGTCCCTCGCACGAACACCTCGGTTGCCGGTAGGCGTTGAGTTTTGCTGCTGTGTTTTTACTTGCGCACTTGGCCCACTGGGGACACCGCCAGCGCCGCCTCCAACGCCACCGCCACCGCCCATTCCACCGCCTCCACCGATAGCACCGCCACCAGAACGCGCCACCATCATAGCCTGCTGCGCATAGGGATTATTCGCAACTGCGCGGGATACCACGTCAAGAAGTCCAGCAGCCCCAAGATACTGCGGGGCGTATACAACGTGCGGATACGCCGAATAGGCGCCGACCATAGGGGATACACTACCATTGATAGGATCAATACCCCATGCAACTTGCGTCGGACCGCGACGATTCAAAATAGGACGCGCAGGAATAATCGCTCCACCTTCGTTCACCATAGGAACAGTAGCAGCCTGTTGAAGCGACATAGTGGAGTTAGGAATAGCATTTATGGCAGTACCGCCTGTGTAGGCAGGCAAAGCAGGAACGCTCCAATTAGGGTCTGTTTCAACTATGGCACCATCAGGGCGCTTGTAAGATATGACTGCCATTTCAAATACTCCTATAGTAATTCGCCATTCGTGGCGCTTTACGCATATAATCTATCGTTTCCTGCGCAAGAGGCTTACCCCTGCCGGCAAGCCAATTCTGTATGCGCCCCGGTCCGGCATTGTAAGCAGCGAGCGAATGCGCAACGTTTCCGCCGAACATTCTTCGCAACTTGGCATAGTATCGTGCGGCGCCCATGACGTTTTGCATTGGGTCCATTCGGTTTGTAACGCCAACTTCCTGCGCCGTTGCGGGCATGAGCTGCATTGGACCGGCCGCACCGGCGGAACTTATGCTCTTGTCGCGCCCATGCCTGCTTTCCATATACCCGATAGCGCGAAGCTCTTCAACAGGTACGCCATACATAGCAGCCGCCCTTTGATAGAGCGCATCCATTTCAGGAGGTATCGCAGAGTCCGGCCCTGTGTCCAGCGCCGCCATATTGCCGCCGAAGTTTTGAAAAGGCGTCATTTGTCCTGACGGGCGCATCGGGGAAAACGGTTGCATATCCGGCATTAAAGGATTCTGCTGTTGCTGCGGCAGGAAGAATGAAGGCAATCTGTCCGCCCACATTCCCTGATACCGTGATAGACCCATTAGACCGGGCATTACTGGACTCCGCTGGGAGCTTGCGCCTGCTTATTCCTGTACCAATTCAAAAACTCTTGAAAAACCGCAGGGTCTATTCCGCCCATACCGCCGAACATGCCGCCGCCCTGCCCGAACTGTCCGGCCATGCGCATTTGCGCCTGCTTCATAACGTTAGCAAGCGGACCGGCGTATGCGCCATTCACAGCGGTCTGCGTAAGAGTGCCCGGCAGGTTGGCAAAGTTCACATAGGTATTGGCGGCTGTATTCAAGGCGTTCAAACCGGCGATACTGGCATTCGAGTTATACATATCAACCGCAGGCGTGAACGTGGCCTCATCAAACAGGTTGCCAAGCTGCCCTTTCCAGACCTGATTGTACTGGTTCAAATCGTTCCAGTTATCCGCCTGCGCCATACGGAAGCCCTGCAAGTACCCCGGAAGAGTACGGGACACGGCGCCCAAAGCTCCTAATATATTCATAACCTAATCTCCCTATAACGACTGCCCGATCTGCGTCACAATCCCGCTCATATTCTGCACGTTCTGCGCGACAGACGTAGGACCAAGTTGCACAAGCCCGCTTTGCGTGCCGCCAAGATATGTATTCGGCATCGCAGTGTCATTACGAGCGCCGAAATATCCGAGCGCTGTGACAACCGCATTAGCCGCTTTGTCAAGCTGCCCGCTTACCGTATTAAGCAACGCATTGGCGACGTTGCCATAATTCAAAACTTCCGAACTCAAATTGCGCCCAAGGTTCAATACGTTACTCCGGCGATTCCAGCGCTGGTCATTCTTGTAATCCGTATACCACTGGTCATCTACCAGATTGTAGTTTTCAGTATCAACGTCAATCACCGAACGTCTGTAGTTCATCAAAGAAATAGTGGAACTGTCAACACATAACCGCATCTTTCGCGCTTCCCTTGTCATCCATCCGGAAGCCGCAGAGTACGCCGATGCCACAGACGTTCTAGCGCGTGATTTTGCCCCGGCGCAATCTAAAGAACGCACAGGGGTATTCGATACCTCATCCAGAAGTTTTTGCTCCAAAGGCCGGTAAACAGAGTTGAACCGATTCCACTTGTACTTGGCCTGCTGATAGTATCCATCGGCCAAGTCCATCTGCATATCCTGAATTTCACTTTGGGCAGCAGCAGTAAGCGCTTGAATAGCCATAGTAGCCGCTTGTAGCGCAAGCGCATACCATGTATTTCCGGCGCCTGTCACTTCGGAAGCGGCCCATCGGCAATTCCGAATAGGACCCATAGCCCCATGCGAACCGCTGCCACCGGTCGGACCGGTCAGTTTACTGCCATAAAGCGTCTGGTCAATAGGACCTTCAGTAGCAATAGTATCTTCGCGGCTATCAATCTGGTCTCTACTGGCATCACGAATAGCCTGCGCAACCGCAGTCGGATCAGCGCATGTACATTCTGCCATGATTAACCTCCTGCGGCAATTTCTGCGGCGAGCGCACGCATCTTAATCTGCGAAGCCGTCGAGGAACGATCAGGACCGGCGGGTATGGCAACAGCGGCTTCAGAACTTGCATTGCGCTGGAAGGCGGGACGACCCTGCATGTATTCGTTCGGATACGCTGTATCATTTCTATTCAAGAAATAGCCAAGATACTGCCCGGCATTTGTAAGACCCGCCCACGCCTGATCGAACAGATTCCCATAAATATTGGCCGCAGCTTTCGCAAACGATACCGAATCGGCTGTCATATTCCGGCCGCGCTTGGCAGTCTCAAACTGACGCTTAAACCGTTCATCTGAACGAGCCTCTATATAAGCGCGTTCATTGCGATAGCCAAGACCATCAGCCATTGCCACAGAGTCCATCTGGGCAGAGGCCAAATCAGCGAGCATATCATTACGAAGTCCGGTGCAATACTTTGATGTACAACGGACGGCACTGCGGAATGCCTCACGAAACTGAAGCCAAGCCACAGTGCGAGCGCGGCCACGGGCCGTTTCGTAGATAGGGGTTTCATCTTTCAATGACAGCGCTTCACGGACTTCCTGATCTTCGACAGGTGCATAAGAGTTCTGGTAATAATCCATCCAGTTCTGCGTTATGCGCCAATACCGCTTCGCCAAATCCCATTCTTTCTGCGCAAGTTGAATAGCCTGCGCGGCATTCGCGGCGGCGGAAGCAACAGCCGCAGCCTGAAGAATGTAGTTCAGTATTGTGCGGAGGTCTGTATCAGTAGTACCGCGATTATCATAGCATTTGAAGTCATCAGGGCGCATGACTTACCCCTTTCTTGTATACCTCTTCATAACATACTGCCCATTTGATTCCCAAGACGCCATATCAACAGAAAGAAGATCGGCTTCTTCCTGTATCCACAGTTCATTACAACCAAGTATGCGAATAGATTTAACCATGTAATCAAATAAATCCCGCTCCATCTTCGGATCATTGTTCGCATACCAATCCTGAACGTGAAATAAACGAGCGTCAAAATATAACGGACGATATACTACACCAGCAAGAAAACCTATTAGTTCTTTAGTATCCGTATCGGCAGCGGCGAAAACTTTAAGCTGCCCTTTATACCACATATCTGCTATGGCAACAATATTAAGGTCAAATGCTCTTCCCGGATAATATTTCGATTTTACCTGCGCCCAAGAACGCTGATAAAGAGGCGCTATACCACGAACAAACTTATCAATAGAAGCATTCTGATCGTCGCTCGCTTCTAATATGTCTATAAAATATCCCATGCTACGCTCCAAAGTTCACTGTATAATGAGAGGTTCCCATATCGAAAAACTCAACCGGGTGTATCCCTCTGAACTGCACCTTATACCACATGTGCCGCCCGACTCTCGGCAACCTGAACGGCCTCTCATCAGCGACACTACGCCTATATGCTTCTTTCTGCAACGGTGTGATAAGGGTAAACTCCGTGCCTTGGGTACGAATCTTTGCAGACACGGGAGACCACATGCTTCCCAACGGCGCCTTATTTTCAGGAATCGCTGGTGACATATCAACCGTCGACCTGCCGCCTGTCAGCTCCCGGCTCCGCCATAAAAACTCGCGCCACTCGGTTCCCTTGTTCCATACAAACACATCGCCATTACTCAACAAGAGAAACAAGTCACCCGTTGACGACGTAGCCAGTGTGACAGGCATATCAGATAGCGTGCATAATTCAGAACCACGCATATCTCCGAACGGGTCGCCATTGATATTCAAAAGAAACGTTGCCGCATCCGTCACGATGAAAAGATAGCCTTCCCAGTATGCCATGCGGACTGTTTCAGGATGGACCATCGCCCAATCCTCTTCACCGAACCAATTCTTCGTCAGAATAGTCCATTGCGCTTTCGGGTCTATGAGAATAAGGCCAAGAGGGCTGGAATATATGTATCCGTGAGGTGTCACAATTGCGGCGTTGGCATACTTACAAGCAATATCAGGAAGCGGTTTGCCAACATCCATGACAGGAATACATTTCATATCTTCACAACTTGACACGTCGATAACATAGGGCACTGTATCAGTTGTGACATAGAGCTTCTGGTCAAGACAGCCCATGTGAATGATAGTGCTATCAAGAGTAAGGTCGTACTTTACCGGCCAGTTCCACGGCTGAAAGTTTTCTGAAAGATGGACCTGATTACGGGTCGTACCAGCGAGCCGGACAACACCCTCAATAGCGCACACGTTCGCCATACCAGCGGGAGGCATACGAACTTTCTGCGTTTCAAGTGCAGGGCCAAGACCAACAATCTTCACATTATCCGTAAAGGTCGAACTTGGGAACTCTACGGTGGCAACGTAAAGGTATTCCGTTATCGGTTTCTGCTCTTTGGCATTTGTCTGACGGAATCCCGTGGACGCGCGATAAATATTCGCAGCAACAATATTATATCCGTCAGGTGGTAACGCTATGCCTGTTATCGTAACAGTGTCACCATCCCGTATGGTCAACAGATTACTTGGCGGCGACGGCGCTGATTCCTCCCCCCACTCATTGACATACGTGTACACATACGACCGTGAATCCGAATCCCTACCGCACTGTTCGGTACCGCTTACACCGGGCGGTGAAACAGGAGCAGGAACACCGAGCTTGTAATAATCCACAGTGCAGTCGCAATTAACCACTGCTGTCTCAATATCAGCGGTCCGCCCCGTCAAGAAAAAACGCCCCCAGTCAGGCGCCACTTCAGCATACTGAACAATGGTAGGCCACCCGATAAGACAGCAGCCGCGTACATAGAACGACATGCTCTCCGCATCGACAGTTCCGAACGGGCACAACTCTCGCCATGCCTCAAGCCTTCCGTTTCGTAAACGAACATCGTGGGCAATCGACGCTGCAAAAGCCGGGAGATTATGGTCCGACAGGCGCGGAATGATACCGCCAAAATTCGAGAGCGTGACTTGCATCACACAACCTCAACCATCTGAATATCCAGATACAATGGCCCGGTAATTGTTACAGGCGTCGATGACGACGAAGGAGCTGATAACGTAACCGTATGATTACCGACACCGTATATAGCAGTGCTCAACGCATGCGCCTGATTCAACATTACATCCGTTGTGATCGTGGCGCCGTCAATAGCAATGGAAACATTAGACGGCATTGTGGAACCTTTACAAATAGCCGTAACACGCAGACCACTCGTGCGCCCAAGATTTATCGTTGCAGATACAGGTGGAGTAATAGTCGTATTACCTATGCGTATGCTCTTACCACTTAAAGCAACACCATGTGCATCTTCAACAACACCAGTAATAGAACCATACTCATCGGTTGATACAACCCAACCACCCATATTGTAGGATGTTTCTGGTATTGTTATCACACGCTCAAGATGCGCGAGCTGATTGTCAGTAACCTTCAACTCCCACGCGCCAAGGCGATACACACCATCCGGAACATACTCACCGGAACCAACCGCACCAGCAAGCGCTATTATAGCAACCGCGCCGTTTCGTTGAATGTTAATTCCTGAACCGGCGACCAACGAACGTAGGGCTGTTTCCTCGTCAGAAGGCTTCGTGTAAGATACAAAATGTCCATAAGTATCAAATGAATACCCATTAACTGTCTGACTACCATCATTCGACTTGTGCGTAACAACAAATGGGTCCTCACCGCTACCTGTACCACTCACAGCTATAGCTGTATTTCCTGAACGTAATGCAACAGTAAGAGCTTCAGGATTAGCTGCCACTACAAACGGATTGCTTTCGGTGCCATTCCCTGAAATAGTAATACCATCCCCAGCATCAGCATGAAGAACAGCATAGGGACGATTCGCAGCATCATAACCAAAAATATTTCCACTCACAGTCGAAGGCTGCGGTAGGCTTCCCCCTTCCCCCTGACAATCACAGGGAGTAGGAATTGGGGCGCATGGAGAGGACGTATACTGCTGCACTTCCTCATTCATCACACCGGTGATAGCGCCATTCTTAACAATCACTTTGCCATAGGTGCCATCTTCAGGTGGAGCAGCCGGAGGTATATAATTCACACAATGCCCATTAGAACTGATTTCACCGCCGAACGGCAACGGCGCTGTGAACTTTGGGCATTCGCCAGACGCTTCGGCTTCGTGCTGAACCTCATTGCAGATAGGCGTCATACGTTTCGTGCAATCTTTCATAGCGCTCTCCCAAAGTTAATCTTCACCGCTCCACGCATCTTATGAGTAGCGACCTCAAGCCCTTCTTCTTTAATGCGCGACAAATACTCATTATAGAATCCCTGTCCAAGCTGCATATTCGTCCACGGGCGACCCTGTATCAATAAGATATTTGCCTTCGTACCGAGCAGCAATGTCTCAAGAAAATCGTCATAGAACTCCGTAGGAAGCTCGCAAGCATCCCTCGACGGAGTTACGGACAGGGATATGAAATACTCCCCAAAAGTGTAGGGATTCTGCACATGCAGGACATGCTCAAAGTCATCATACCATGCAATCTCACGCCCGCAACAACAAGCGTGCTCCGGCGGAGTGAATGATCTGATAACCGTATGCCCGGTGCAAGCCCCGCAAGGGAGCGCATGTATGGATAAAATACTATTTATTTCCATGCCATCCGGCGACTCAAGCAGATAGCGAGTCACACAGTGGTTGGCATGAATGACAGCGCGACGGCGGATAAGAGCGCCCTCATTCGCCATGTGGCGGGCTGTTTTGACAAGGTAATATTGGAAAAGCTGGTCGGGGAGATTCTGGAACTCGAACCGAAGCTCCTCAAAAAAGTCACTTACGGGCCTGTTGCGGAACGCCTCGAACACCACTTCTGTCTGCGCCATCGTCGTTATCCTTCAACGCTTCCAGAGAAAGCATGGTTTCGATCAGTTTGAAATACGTCTGATTGTGCCGTTCAGCAACACCAATAATAGTCGGACTGTTTTCAGAGTCCACCATCAAAGCCCTATACAGAACCCATTGCTTGACAATGGCAAGCAGCTTGTCCGGTACTTCTGTCATCATATTAGTACCGTCAGGCTCCTTATAGCATTCGGCCACAACGTAGCGCTGCTGACCATAAGGGACCGGAGGAAACACCATGAATTGAGATGAATCTGTGGCGTTCACAGTGTATCCGGTCATCCTGTAACCCTTGGGCGACGGGGCGCAATGAGCATTCATTACGTCCCCGGTCCAAGTGTTATCCTCGGCATCCTCAAGCCTGCGCAACGTCCGCAACAGAGAACCGGCTGAATTGGATTCCCCGATTACACGAACAATCTGCGTACACTCGCCGCACGATCCCTGCCACACATAGCCGGCATCCAGCGGAATAATCACCCGCTTTGTGAAATACCGGCGAATCTCTGGGAGCGCGGAAAGTTGAAGCAGCGCCTCCGAAATATAAGAGGCAAGCTGTTCCCGCGTCCAGCGCGTATACTCGTAGCCCGGAACTTGATCATTCAGGTCTACGGAAACGTCATGGACAATCTGGGAAACAAGCATCACTTCTCCAACATGGATACCAATTCTTGAACACGATCATAAGGGACAATATCGGGCGGCAGTTCCGTTGGCCGGGGTTCGACACTCACAGCGTCCTCTGCACGGTACTCTGATTGAAGCTGCTCCGCCTGAATCTGCGCAGTGCGACGGGACTTTTCCATCGCCATAAGCTGCTGCTCATCTTCACTGATAGCGTCAAGCTCATCAGCAATTATATCCTGCTCCCAAGCTGCCCTGTCAGTGTTACCGTCCTTATCGCAATTCTCGACAAGTTCTGTCTGGTCTGCGAGAAGGGGGTTCCACGGCAATATCCGGCCATTGGCCTTGATACGAACAAACTTGGTATGCTCAAGCGGCGGGTTTACGTTCTTCGCGCCCATAGAGCGCATCCAGTTCACCCTTTCAGCCTCATTATCAAACGCAAAAACCTGTCCGTAGTCACCCATGATCGCGCTCCTTAATGTTATTATGCCTTGCCGGTCGGGGCATGGTACTTCGTAAACGTGGATTCTGCACCGCCACGGTCGAAGTTACCGGGATTGCCCATCTTCATGGCAAGTATCTTCCTGTGTGCCTCATCAGAGGACGTGCCGAGCTTGGCTTGAGAACCGATGCCCGGCTGCCCCGGAGCCGGCTTCAGGGGGAACTTCTTCCCCCCGGAAACCGTATCCTTTGAGGCAGGGCCAGTGGCAATGCTGTTAGCGACATTAGCCATGACTTACCTCCATCTGACTATTAGCCAATCTGCGTCGGAGCCTCGAAGGCGTGAATCTTAGCGGACAGATAGACAGCGAAGTTACCCTTCCACAGATTCTCGATCTTCGCGGCATCGCCGGCTGCCACCTTCAGACCGATGACAACGCCACCGAAATAGCTGTCATAGCCGCCGGTAGCAATACCAGAGGCGTCGTAGGTCACAATATTGTGCCCGAACGTAGCCAGCTTATTCGCCTGCGTGTCGGCGGTTGCGAAAATGTACGGCGCGGCAGTCGTGTCACCGATGGAAATTTGCGTAGCAGTACCACCGGCCACAAACGTATCGAACGCAGCATTGGCCACATAGTCAAACTGGTTGGTGGTGAAGTTCCACACGACGCGCTTGGCGAAGGGCGTCAACGTCACACCGGCGTAGTCCTCATCAATCTTGTTGCACTCGATATAAAGGGACTCTACATAGGAACGCAGAGGAACCCAGTTCGTGATGATTCCATCACCAACCGCTTTAATACCTTTAAGGGCGTGCTGCTGCCAAGTGTGGCCATAGGTGTCATTCAGGTTAGGCACCAGAGGAAACACGAGGTTCAGATAGCCCTGCCCGTAGGCCGCATCGGCATGAGAGTCGAAAGGCGGCGTGTAATCATAGTGCGGGGCGCTGAACGGAGGCTTGAACTCTGCAAACTGACCGTCGCAGAACCAACCCTTAAAGTCCGCGCTACCGCCACGAAACATCAAAACATCAGCCATGACATTCCTCCTTACGCGATAGCGTCAAAAGTCCAGTAGCCCATTGCGAGAGCATCAGGATAGATAACTTCCGCACCCCAAGCCACGAGGAACTGATAGCGAACACCAAAGTAGTCGGCATCTTGAGTAATCAGACGGCTCTCAATGATGTTCGAGGCATAAGCCGTAGCTTCCTTATGACCGGCGATAATGTAGAACGACAGATCGCCGGAGGCATCCATACGCACGGGAACGTGGATGGACTCGATGACTTGGAAGCCAAAGAGCGGCTGATCCCACATGCCCTTGACAATCGTACCACAGTTGCAGCTCCACAGGGAGTTGCTGTAGTTCGACATGGCAATGTAGGTGCGCAGCAGCGGCGGAACGATGATGAACATTTCACCGTCGCGCCAACGCTTCTGCTCAAGCAGGACGCGCTGTAGTTCAGCCAACCGTACCGGAAGATTCTGCGGGGTAACATGAACCGGGGCGCCGGGAGCGCCGAGGTTGATGTTATGCAGCCTACCGGCATTGGCAAGCGAAGTCATCGGAGACACCTGCGCCATCATGCGGCCAAGAACGAACTTGCGCTGGCTGTCAACGTAAGACTGATAGAGCGATTCAAGGAACTTTTCCTCAAAGGGCGCCCAACGATCACACGCCTGTTTGACATCCGTAAGATCGAACTTGATGTCCTGATAGCCCAGATTGCAGATGGTCAGACACTTGGCATCCGTGCCGATTGTATTTGGCACAAGCTGCTGGTTCTTCTGATAGCTGCGCAGGGGGCCGACTTCAGGGGCACGCATGAGCTGGATGATCTGATTGCACTGCGTAACAGGTTCAATCAGCTCGCTGCTGGTAATACGGGGGAGCCAATCTTCCTCGTAGACACGCGACAAGATAACATTGCTGTACCCCACACGCGCCAACGGGGTGGCTTCCATCCCCGGATAACCGCTTGCACTTTGAAACATAGGCATAAGGGGTTACTCCTTGGATTGTGCGGCTCGCCATGCTTTGAGTCGTTTTACATACTCATCGTGCGTTATCTGCCGCATTTGATACAAGCTGTTCAAAGTACCCAAGTCAAGCAGCTCGTCCCCTTTCTTTTCTGGGGTGGGCGCCGCAGGGGCCGTCTGAACAGGGGCCACTGACTGTATCTGTTCAGTCGAAGGGGTTTTTCCCTTCAACCTGTCCAGCAAATCAATAACGTAATCCGTATTGCCCGCCAAGAACTCTTCCGCAGCCCGCTGGTCGCGGGACTTTGACGAAAGCCCATCCCTACCGGACATAAAAGCCCTGTACTCTTTTGTGTTCATTAAGTCAAAGTAGTCAGGATGCTTCGCAAGGATTCGTCTGTTATACTCGTTAATCTGCGCTGCACGAGCAGCCTGCGCATTCTGCGCAAACTGCGCGGCGGTCTGCTTACGAGACTCTTCAAGTTCCTTATACAAAGGAGCAAGCGCCGCATTCGTAGCTGCCAGCACGGTATTACTGATAGCCTTGGCATCTTCGGCATCAACTGAATTGAGATTGTCAAAGGCATTATCAGCGACCGCTTTCTGCATCGCCATCTGCTGCTTCAACGCTTCATACTCTTTCTGTTGTTCAAGCAGATTGGCAATAACCTTATCTTTTTCGGCAACTTCATTCGCGGCTTTCAACCGCTCCTGTTCAATCGCCTGCATCCATGCCGCCGCATCAGGGGTAGGCATATCAATAGGCGTAAACTTTGGTTCAGGGGGCGTAACATCAGCGGGCGGCGCCGTAGGCTCCGGATCATTATTACCCGGCAAACTCTGCGGGTCAGTTTCCTGCTGTTTCAACCCTTCATCAACCATTTCCTTGTATGGATTACTCGGCGCCTTATTAAACGCCGGAAGCAATCTTGAGTTTGTTTCCTGCACCATCGCTGCCTGTGACATTTTACGCTCCTGTATTTATAGATGAAATATCTATCGCTTCATTATACAATTCGTCGATAACTGTAAACCGGCCATACGCTATACGCATGTTTGATAGCTTACTGTCATCGAACATAGCAGCTTGCACCAACTGCTCATAAGAATCTTTCGCATCCTGCCTTTTGTCATAAAGCCACGACGTAATTACTTTAGCCGCAGCAGTATCCTTCAAAAGCAGCTTTAACTCGTTACTTACCGGGTACATACTTTAGCCCGCTGATAGCATTGCCAACGGGAGTAGAAGGAATACCACTGCTAGGCTTGGAACCGGGACGAGGAACCTGATTGCCACTAATAGAAGGAGGCGGAGTAGGCCGCTGATTCCGAGACTGACCACAACGTGAGCATCCCATAACTATTCTCCTTTGTATCTTGTATCCATGATACCAGCGTAAACGGCGCCATTCCAAGGACAGGAACGCTTACGCGCATCCTCCCAAAGACGATCCTCATTCCTTGCTTCAATCATCCGCCGACGAGAATCTTCAGCGGTTTCATTCGCCATAGGATTAGGCTTCATCGTCATAGCAGGATCAGATAAGTCCTTACCGGGCGCACGCTCAACCCCGAAAGAAACCATCTCTATGCGCATCATATCTACCACCCCGGAAAAGACAAAACACCCCAATGCTCGCCCTTCTTCTGCGCTTCAGGCTTCTTTTTAGGTGCTTCTTCCTTCTTGACTTCCTTCTTCGGAGCTTCCTCTTTATTGATGTCAGCCATGACTAAGCCCCCTTAGTATAGAGAGGAACTGCGTAGCCGCCGATGTTACCCCAAGCAATAGGGGCACCCATGCCAGCGGTTCTGGAACCATACACAGTAGTAGGCAGGGAAGAACTCTCATCCGTCACAGGCGGAGTCGTCGTCTGCACAGCAGCAGCGCTAGACAGCAAAAGCTGGCCAAGCGCAGCAAGCTGATCGGGACCAAGCGCTACGAGAGCATTCAGTACCGTCTTAGCAGACACGGCGTCCATCGCAGAAAGGGCGGTAATAGACCCGCCGGAAAAATCACTGGCCTCAATCTTTGACGTAGTTACAGTGCTGCTGATTATGGTGCTATCTTTGATGATTCCACCCTCAAGCATACCGCTATCGCCGCATTCACCGCTCATGGCTTATCTCCTTATGCAAAGAAAAGATTCTCAATTTGTGAAGGAATTGCGTTTGCATCCACCAATTCCATATAAACCTGCGCCTCGCCAACGGCCGTAGCATCATTAAGCTGTAGGCGGTATGTACCCGGAACTCCGATTAACGCTATGTTCCTGCACATTGTCATCTGCCAAGGCAGCCCGCATGTCCTAACAATATCATCCACAATATTGACTGCCTTAACTTTGTCAATATCAAAAATGGCACCGCAGGGCAAGCCCTCTACCATATAGGCAGAAAATTCAGTCGGTTCAAAATCAAACAGCAACCGCCTTACGCAAACAGTCTGCTTCGTCTTGAACTCCCCGGCGCACACTTTGACCTTCTCCGGGAGAAGGCCGGTGGCGAACAGGATTGCCGCCTTACCGGTCGGTACTGTGAACACGCTGGAATACAAGCTCGTGTTCGTCTCACTCCAAAGCGGGTACATCAGAACAGCCTCCCTAAAATAAAACCTACTATAGCTCCGTAAATCACGCCCCTCGTCGCTGAACAACATTCGCAGCCGGGATTAACGAAAGGCCATGTCCAATATTTGTAAATGATGTTATACAACTTATTATCAGGCTTCGGAATCTCGGTGCCATAATAATAGCCTTCACACCAATTTATATTATCAGAAAACCACTTGCAAAACTTGTATCCCAACGTACCGGGTTTAGGGCGCGGAGTATCCCATAAAGGGATTCTAACTTTCATACATTCCTCCGCCTACCTCTTCTGCACCCGGATTTGGATTAGGATTCGGATTCCCCCCGCTTATACCAGTTGGAGCAGGCATAGCACCCTGTGCCATCTGTGGGACCGGCTGTTTCATCGCATCAATAATCTCATCAGGGACTTCCATAGCGCCAAGCAGCTTCTCAATGCTCCATGCTATGACAGGGGCTATATTCATCATGCCCCCAAGCTGCGCACCAACAGCACCCATCAACTGAAGTATCTCCATTGACGACTGCTTTTCCATCTCCTTCTGAAGAATACCTTCGCTGCCCTTCGTCACGATTTGCGCATCACCCTTAACAGACGGGTCCTTTGCGTAAATCATATTCAAATCATACAAATAATGACCGAGCGGGTCAAATACCCCATTAGAGATGTTATCGACTGCGGCATGCAACGCCTTGGTAGCGTTACCCTGTAACAGTGACATGCCACGGAAAGTCCGCATGGCACCACTGCCCACGGCCTCACCGTGAAGCGCGGCAGGTATGTTCGTCACCCTGTCCGCAAGCTGCATGAACATCTCCATAAGCTGCGAGTAGGCGGGAATGTTAGACGGAATATTAAAGAACTTCATGGCAGGGTTTGAACCGCCCGTACCATCAGGGTCCGCCATATACATCGTACCGGGGACAATCATACCAATGTCCTCGTCAGAAAGGTACTTCTTGATGCGGCGATAGTCAGCTTCGCACATCGGCGCCGAGGCATTTGCGGCATTGCGCATAAGATACATAAGGCAGGAATGATACGCCCGTTCTATATCGCGGAGGCGCTGCGCTATGCCATCACCGGCAATCCTGTCCCCACCCGTCCGATAAAAGCTCGCCGTAAACACCGGGCGAACCTGCATCTTCGGGTCGGACATGACACGCACCTGAATAACGCGATAGCCTGCCATCGCTATCTCACAGTTGTAGAACTCCGTGCGCTCAAGACCCTTCACATTATATTTCTCAAGCTCCCTGCCGGACATGACACCGTAATGGGTGAGCACTTCGATCGGGCGAACATTGGAACTCCAAAGAGAAATATTACGCTCCAAGTCGTCAGGTGCGCGAGAAAGCCAGTTCAAATTGAAATCGGCTTGACGGTCGGCATCTTTCAAAACTTCCAACACATTGTCCTGAATATAGGAAGTCATCTTTGCGGCATCAAGCAGTTGCCGGCGCGTCCATAACGTGCGCGTGAAAATGCACGTCCCACGCTGGGTATCAGGACTGTCAGGACTGTAGACAAAATCGAAGGGAGAAATAGCGCGAAACGTCGGAAACACTTCAGTCGCCATACGGGGCTTCTTTTCTCCCCAGACCAGACGGGGTGCCCGCGTGATATATGGACCGGCGAAAACAGAGAAAGGATAGATCGGAAAATATTGCAAAAAGTCTCTCAATGCCCGATGGAAACCACCTTCAGCACATTGATCCTGAAAAAGCAGGTCCATCTCACGAGCCGCACGTTCAGCGAACTGCTGCTCTTTCTGACGTTTCATCAGCTTGAGCTGCCGTATGGTATCAATAATCTCGCCGCCGCCCATGAACTCCCCAGCGAACAACATTTTCTTGACTTCCTCAAGAACTTCAACACGAGATTCCGGCGATATGTCAGGGCGTGGGGTCGGCTGAATTATCCACGGCAAAGCGGAAGTCCCGCTTGTCATAGCATCCGTAAGATAAGCATTTGCAACACTGGCCTTGAGCGCCGTCAAATTGACATACGCATCGACGCCAAGAGCTTCAGCACGCTTCGCATCTTCACAAGATAAGACACCGTTCTGCTGCTCCCAACATTCAAGAAGCACATCCCGCAAGGGCTTACCATTAACCTGCTCTGCGCTCTGATACGCCACGGCGCCGTTGAAGCGCGAAAGTATAACGTCCCCTAGAGGGTCTATTGCCTTTTTTGGAATATCCTCTGACGGTATTTCAGAAAGCCAATTTATCGCATCCGACATACTTTGACCCTATGCTACTCATATCAAACTGTCAATACATACGGAATCAGACTACCCGTGTCAAGGTACGTCGCTTTTCAGATAAGCGCCGGGCGGCTTCCCGAACATCCTCCGATTCCGATTCGTGCGCCGTTTGTATATACATACAGGCATACTGAACCGCATCAGCCAAGTGACTATACTCATTCTTATCAGGCGTTGGCGTATATACGGCGCCGTCCGTTCCATACGCTCTCATTCGCCTGTAGCGGTACTCACTCACGAAACCGCGAACTACCATCTCGCATGACGGACTCACGAGAATGCCACCCACATCCTTATTCAGCATGTGTTCAACAGCCTGAATGCGGGACTTCGGCGTATTGGTAAAACTGGGAGCAGTCTCTATGTCTAATTCCTCGAACCGTACTTTCGGCGTTATTCCGGTCCAAGAATCGCGGGCATTCGCCGGATCACAGGATGCGATAGGCTTGCATGTCGAATACTTCTGCCGAAGCATCGGCACAAGCATACCGTTCAAAAAGTTCTCAAGACCCTCACCGTCGGCATACAGCTCATCAAGTATGCACCATTTACCATGCTGAAATTGCATAATGACGGCAGCAGGATGAATGCCAGAAGTATCGCATCCTATGACAATAGGCGTGAACTGCACAGGTTCAAGCGGCCTATGAGCCACGTGCTTGTCCGGGTCAAACATAGGGAACACAGGCTTGCCATCCACAATAGGAACATCAAGCATACAATACTGATTCCGAACAATGTCAACCCGGCCGAGACGAAGCTGCGTATCAATCTGATTGCGGTAGTACCGCATGCCTTTATCAATGAGATATTGCTCATAGGCTTCCTCCGACTCAAACGTATCCGGGTCGCCTTCTTCACGACCACCTATGTTCCGCAGGTTCTCCGCATTCGGATTGACTTCGTAAATCTTCTCGCCATGCTCGTCCTCTTTCTCGAAAGCCGCCGGAGGCTGACGAAACACGGCATAATTCTTCGGAGGATCGGACATAAGATTGAACAGCCACGACCCATGCGCCGGTTGGTTGAAGTCCATCAAAATGCCGCCCCATGACACGCCTCCAAGGTCCTGCGGAGGAAAACGCGAAACACGCTGCTGTACCGTGCCGAACACTTCCGGAATGATACCCGTAGCTTCATTTATCCATGCGAACGACCAGTTGACAGACTTGAGTTTTTCGCAATCATCAACCGACAACAAAGCTATCAGGTTTAACTCAAGCTGAACAGTGGTACCGTCTGACAGTGGTATCGTGTACAAACCGCGTGGTGAAAGACCGCCGGAAGTAATAGTACCACACTCCGGAGGGAGCACTTCAATAAGAGACTTGCGCGTTGTCGTCAACAACTCATTATATGTGGAACGGATAACTCCGACACGAGTATATCGAACCTTATCAGGCGCAGGCTTCTGTGCGCATGCGTAAGCCAGCACATCAATGGCGCATGTACAAGACTTCCCCGAACCGTATGGGCCGCAAATCATCTTGACGGGCTTATCAGATTCGTGAAAAAGTCGAGCCGTTGGGGACATGACATAATTAAAAGACATTTAGACGCGCTCCTAAAATTAGACGATAGCCTAAATCTTTCTAAATCTACCAGCGGATCGGCGTATAGGGGATACCGGGCTGACCATCTTCAGGCGTCCAGAACGGGGAAAACCCTTGACTCGCACGAAATAAGGCCATGTTCCGCGCACGATTGAACACTTCATATTGCAATGGGTCGTATCCGTACAAAGCCACATTCTGCAATGTCTGCAAATCCCACGGCGTTATACCCTGATAAATGGAAGGATATAAGAAGTTCCTATTGCCAAGAGAGAACTCCGTCATCACATCGCCATTAGGAAGATACGCAGCGTCAAACCCCGGTCCTTTCTGCGTACCGTCAATTCGCGGCCCCCATCCTATTTCCATACTATCCTACCTCCAAGTGGGCGAGCTTCTTATTCTCAAGCCCTTTTGGCAATGGAAGCGAAACACCCACATTGACCTGCGTATTGACCTGCGCAATCGCTTCCTTATCAAGCATACCCGACGACTTCATCAAAAGTTCCAAAAGACGAATTGCATCTTTCGGTTCCATCGTTGACATGGCATCCTTATAGAGCTTTTCAGCCAGAGAATGAGAAAGTGTCAACGCCCGATAGACCGAACCGGCCTTGTTCCCCTGCGCTCTAAAACCAGCAAGCGCATCCTTAAACATCAACTGAAACTTCGGAACTTGAATGATGGACTTCAGCTCTTCTTCAGTGAGATGATAGGTCCGGTAAATCATTTCAAGGTCGTCTACAGGGGACCCCGGAACGGCCATAACTGCCAAGTCCTGCGCCAGACTGGGCCATTGCAACTGCGAAAGAACGATACCTTCCATACTTCCTGCGCTCCTTACCAAAAAGCCCGTCACAGAATGCTACTGCAACGGGCTGAAAAGGTCTACTGACAGACCGCGTGGTTACTTCACAGGCTGACCAGTCACACGGACGGCAATCTCATCTTCACGATGATGCTCATACGCCTCTACCATCGCAAGAATGGTCCAGCAATCTTTCACGTCATCCAACTCGTCGCTGGTAAGGCCGGAGGACTTGTCCGCCTCATCAAATATATGAGAAAGCGTTTTCAACGCCCACTCTTTCGATTCGTCGGCCTTCTTCTCCATCCAGCCGGAGTAATCATAGCCCATATTCATTCTCCCTTAATCTTTCGGAGTATTGTCGGAAGCGAACTTGCGTGCAATGGCAATGATAGATTCAACGTCATCCTCTCCGACAATAATACCGCCGGGAAGGGCAATCTTGCCCGTTTTTTCAAACGCATGCTTCGCCGCAAAATGCAGCGCTTCAATATCTATATTGCCATCGTTATCAGCGAAACCAAGCATAACCATTGCAGGTAGGAACTGCTTGACACGATCCGCCGCATTATTCGCAATGCCGACACCTGCCATGACAGTAACAACCTTTTGCCACCCCGTCGCCTTGGGAACAAGCTCTTCATCCATCCATTTGGCAACGACTGCACCAAGATTAGCAAGAGGAAGTTTCATAGCTTATGCCCCCGTGGAAGCGGCGGTGGTGGGCTGCTCGGCAGTGGCTTTCATCACGGGTTCAAACGGGAAGGGCAGGGGCGCCGGCATAGGAGTCACAGAAGAAGCAGGCACGAAAGGCTTTACTATGGCATTGACCGTCTGCTGCAAGCAGTTCAACGAGCACTGAAGGTTGCTGATACCACAGTTGGCGGCGTCGGCCACACGAGCAATCTTGCCGTCGGTAATCTCCTGCATAAGCGGGAGCTTGGTATTGATGCACTGAATCTCCGCTCCCTGACGAGTGACTTCCTGACGCAGAGCGCAGATTTCAGAATTGACATCCTTCACCTGAGCGTCAGTGTACACCTGCGCTTTAAGCTGCGTATTTTCAGCCATGAGAGCAGCCATCTTGCCATTATTACCGCCAAGCAGGCCGCCAAGCAGGCCGCCATCGCCGCCGTTCAGAGCAAGTAGTCCGGCAAGAGAAGTACCGATAATACCGGTCGTAAGGCCACCAACGCCGACGCCTTTGGAAGCATATTCAGCCATGATAAGTCTCCTATGATTTTACGGGAGCGGCAGGACGCCGCTCCCCTGTGTGTAAACAACTATATGGACGAAGAAGGGCGATGTCAAGCCAACGCGCCCTTCTCGTAGCCGTAGAAGTCGAGGCAGCCCTTCAGCCCCTCAAGAGAGTTCTTGCCCTGCTCGTCGGGGCAAGGGCCGGGAACGCCGCCTTCAGGGACTTCAGTGACGAACTTCGCTTCGGCCACGGACCAGATGCGGCCATCGTCGAGAGTATAGTGGTCTATTTTACGAATAGGCCCAATAGCACCGGCATGGACAGTAGGAATGATAGGAAAATTCATGGTATATCTCCTTACTACGAATAGTATCCATAAGAAACAGAATCAATCCATCCATCAGCGGAACCGGGCAAACGGTAGGCTCCGGCACCAACAGTAGATATTTGCCCACCATAATTAACATGATAACGAGCGCCTGTAGCATTATTTGTAACAGTTACACTCGCAGCCACTACAACAATACCGTTAATTCCGCAGCTAATAATTCCGCCTGTATAAGAACCTGAAATAGATAAAGAAGAAGAACCGTCAAACCACAAAGTTCCACCTTCTATTGTCACAGCGGAAGTATGTGCTACTGTACTATTGATAGTCAAGGAAGAACCAAAATAGTTCATGAATGTGCTATTCGGCCCACAATAAATGTTAGCATAAGCAGTAGATTTTCCGTTTACAGTGATAGAGCCATAGTTCATAAGCGAGCAATTATTAGTAAGAACTATAGCAACCTCATTGGTATTGGAATAAAAATTAGCTATGCCGTAATTCTTTATAGTGCAGCCTACATAGCAGGATATAGCCATCCCTGTCACAATATCTGAAGCAGTGAAATTACTTCCAAGAGTAATGTAAGACTTATTATTCAAATCAAATAGATGAACACACCCTGTACCACTTATATTCAGCGCACCTTCAAATTGCACTGAACCACCTTCATATACGCCGACACAAGAATCTATATTGTTTGCTACAATATTAACGGTAGGTGATAATACTATAGGGCTTGAACTGTTAGACTGTATTGCGCGTCCAGCATTTGTTGCCGTGATTGTAAAGCTGGTGCAATTAGTGTCAGCGTATATAAATGCTCCACCGCCGCAAACTAAAGCATTATCCGTACCTGAATAAGCGACATTTACAGTCTTGCAACCAAAATGCAAAGACGTAGTGCCGTCCGCGAGAACTTGTCCATTAACAGAAAACGCATAATTTCCAGTGATTATACAAGCAGAAGCAGACGATGCGAAGAAATCGCCGTTTACTGTCACATTCCCAAGAAGCGTCATCTGAACGCGCAGGCCGGAAGTATTCAAATCACCGGCGTAAGTTCCCGCAGCTATCCTTATATCCACCAGCCTATAAATAGTACGAAGGTCCGTCGCACCAGAATTGGCTGCGAATACACCCCTAGCAATTTCCAACGCCTTCGTAATAGTCCTGACAGCCGTAGCGGCGGTCTTGCCGTCGTTGGTATCGGAACCAGTGGTGGCAACATAGATGGTATCGCCAAGAGGTGTGTACGCTTCGGCAAGCGCGATGGTGTCATTCACGTTGTCAATAACAACGGGGTCAATGCCGGTATATGCCTTGCCGCCGTTAAGCGCGGCAATCTTCGGAGTAATATCGACAAGCGTGCCGTTCTGTATCTGATACTGTTTTCCGTTCATTGTCTTTCTCCTTATTCGGGCTTCACAGGCCACGGAATCTCGCCATCAATCCACGGAGCGCCGGGCTGGGCGGGAAGGTCGCGGAGGGCTTGGCGATAGGCCGTGTAAGCAGCTTTCTTCGTCTCGTCCAGCGGATAGTCAGAGGTGAACATGTAGTCAGTCTCCGCCAGCCGCTTGTCGCGTTCAGCACGGAGTGCGGCGAAGGCTTCGGCCTCGATTTGTTCCTGCGGTTTGACGGGGCACTCGCCCTCTTTGTAGAGGCGACCGTCATAGCCGCGCACGACTTCGTAATCGACCTTGACCATGCCGGGTGCAGGCCAATCGGCAGAAGCGGCGATGGAGTTGTCTGCGTTATATCTTACATACATGATGTTTCTCCTTTAGGCGGTTGCAGTGCCGTTGGCATAGAAAAAACGAAGTGTATTTGCCGAATCAGTGCTATAAGTAACTGTAACTACATTGTTTTTAGAAACTGGAATATGGCAATGACCCCAAGCATCGGGAAAGACATAAAATTGTAATGATATATTATTAGGGTTGAGTAAAGCTAGTTCACGCCATACATTGCTAGATGCTCTTCCGGAAAGTTGTAACCACCCATCCGCAGGCGCCGTCACCGTTCCCCCGCTTGCAGGCAATGTCAGGTCGATATACTGCCCGCTCGGCATCGCGGCATGGGCCATGAAGGTTGACAGCGTAGAGCCGATGCTGGAAGTGTTGCTGCCGTCAAGATTGACCTTGCCCTGAATGTCATTCACAAGCTGACCGGCGACGACGGTTGCGCTGCCTATGACGCCGGAGAAAGCCTTGATGCAGGGCAACGCCGTCACTGCGGGGGGTTGGACGGTGGTGCTGTTGCCGTAGATAGCGGAGGAGCGGGAGGCGTCGAAGCCAACTTCTTGTGACGTATAGCCACTCCCAGAATGTGAGTATCCCGGAGTGTCTTGCCCGGTTGCATATATTGCTCCCCTAAAACTCGTCAGTGTTTGACATCCTACCCAACACAATGTTCCCTCAATATTCGGCAACCCCGCCGCCTTCACGGTGCCAGCAGCATTTGCGCCCTCGATGAATTTGCCTATCAGGTTGGGCAAGTTGAAAGTCGTGCTTCCATCGCCCGGACCGAAGGTCGTGCCGATGGCGGCGAACAGTTCAGGATAGGTCGTGCGGCCCACGGCACTGCCGTTGCAGAGCAGGTAGCCTGCGGGGACGGTAGCGGCGCCGGACCAGATAATCGTGCCGACGGGAACGGCGCCATTGAAGGCGTCCTGAACGGCCTTGCTCGACGGCACCTTGTTGGTGCTGGAGGTGACGGTCTGCTCGACCTCCGCGATGACGGCGGTGGCGCCTGCCGTGACAGGCTCATCAGTGACGATTATGGCGCCTTCCTGATAGTCGGCCACGTTGATGTTCGTATGGTCGGCTTCGGAGTCGGCCCACGGTTTAACGGAGATTGTGCCGGAGGACACGGTGATATTATCACCCACCTGCACAACACCCTTGGCGCTGGTCGTAGCGTCCACACCGGCAATAGCCGTATTAGCGCCAAGAGTGCCACCGGAGGTCACGCTGATACCGTTGCTGGCCGTAATGGTCGTAGCGGCTTTTGCGAGCGGATGCCCGCCGGGAGTCGTGCCGTCATGCACGACAAGCGTATCCTTATCAACGTCAACGGTGATCTCACCAACGGGACCGGTGTATGTCGAATGCTGCGCGGTCGTTCCGCGATACATCTGTACGGGTTCAGGAGTTCTTCGAGCCATTATCATTACCTCCTATGAGGGTTTATATTTAGGATGCAAGATGAGCGTTGCCGTTGCAATAACGAAAAACAAGAGACAACGGAGTAGAACTGGTATAACGGACCTCTATTTCACTGCCAATAGAAACTGCTATTGTAACAAAAATATTCTGGTTTGTGCCATATGCTGTACTGATAGCAAGGTACATATCACCAAGGGCTGTATCCCTAACATAAACAGTCGCGCCTGCCGCATCAGCCCGCGCCCTGAAAGTCAAATAACCATCAGCAGGCATCGTATAAAGCTGTCCTGTTGCCGTCGGCAAAGTCAAATCTACCTTCGTAGTGCTTGGCATCGCCGCATGCGCCGCCTGCTCGGCTGTCGTCTTGCTGTTCAAATCGGTAGCGATGTTGTCCATATTGACAACGGCGGACGACTTCGGGAACGTGCCCAGCACGATGTAGATGAAACCCTTTATGCTTTGGGGCTGCACCGTATCGCTATTGCCATAGATGGCATTAGAATTAGCAGCGCTAAAAGCAGCAGTTCCATTAGTCCCAAAAACAGACCCGGACGAACCTATTTGAAGCCCTGTCGAAGATTGTGAACCGGTGAATACACCATTGCCTACGCCCCAATTGGTTGCCAGAAGCCCTGTACGAGTACCCGTAATATTCGGCAACCCCGCCTCAACCAAATCGCCCAGCGCGGTCGCGTCGATGGTGGCCTCGATGAAGCTCTTGGCGAGCTTGGGGAGCCGCAGGGTGCCGGTGCCGATGACAAACTTACCGCAGATGCCATAGTTCGTCACACTGTCCTGCCAGTCAGCTTCCGTTGTGAACAGGTTGGGGTAGTTCGTCTGGAGAGCCTTTATCTTGGCTATGCCGTCGGCATAGATGCCATCGTCCTGAAGCTGGGTGCCATCGAGCAGGTGCAGGTTGGCATCGACCAGCGGGACTATCGAATGAACCAGCTCGCCCACGTTGCGACCGATAATGGCGGCAACGCGGGGAGTCTTATCGACGAGGACGCCGTTGCGTACTTGATATTCCTTGCCCATGACTTACTCCTTTAAGACGCGAGATGAGCGTTGCCGTTGCAATAGCGGAAATAAATACGACGCTTCGTAGCGTCTGTAGTTATACTACCGTAACCAACAGTCGGAGTGTCCCCCGCATTTACAGCAACGGTAGCAGCCACAGTCCCACCGGAAATAGGACTGGCACACATCTGGAGTGTGCCAATAGGGTCAGTACCGTGCCGTATATAAACATAGCCATTCGCTGCCGAGGTTATAGCCACTATAGTCAAGTAACCATCTCCGGGCATAGCACCGATATTCGCAGCAGAAGATGCGCCAGTGTTTGACGGGAAATTAAAATCAACCTCCGTCGAACTCGGCATCGCCGCATGCGCCATGACAAGGCTACCAGCATTATTGACATTCGCCATGTCAACCGTAGCCCTGCTATTCAAGTCAGTGGCGTAGTTATCAAGGTTCGCCTGCACCGGTGTCTTTGCATAGTGCGCAAGGACTATGTAGACGAACCCCTTTATCGCCTGCGGCTGGACAGTCTGGCTGTTGCCATAGATGGCGTTGGAGAGTGAAGCATCAAAAGTTATGGAACCATATCCCGCACCGGTATTACTACTCGCTGACCTATTATTTGAGTTTGATGCACGCAAAGCACCAGTACCACTGCCACCAGCAACATAATACCCATAAGTAGAACCAGAGCCACTATTGCCCGTAATATTCGGCAACCCCGCTTCCACGAGGTCTCCAAGAGCCGTGGAGTCAATCGTCCCTTCCATGAAGCCCGTTATCTTTGGCAGGCGAAGGGTGCCGGTACCCGCAACGAACTTGCCGCAGACGCCATGCGCGGTAACGCTGGCCTGCCAATCAGCCTCTGTGGTGAACAGGCCGGGATAGTTCGTCTGAAGCGCCTTGATTTTGGCGATGCCCTGCGCGTACACGCCATTGTCCTGAAGCTCGGTACCGTCAAGCAGGTGAAGCCCGGCGTCCGTCAGGGGGACTATGGAGTGGACCAGCTCGCCCACGTTGCGGGCGAGGGAGCTGACAACGGCGCTCGACGGCACGGACCCCGCCGAATTGCTCAAGGTCTGCTCAACCTCGGCAAGCACCGCCTCGGCGCTGCCGCCCACAGGCTCGTCGGTAACGACAATGGCGTTCTCCTGCAAGTCGGAGACGGTCACGGAGGACGAGGCGGCTGCGTAGTCCGCCCAAGGCTTGACACTGATGGTGCCAGAGGAAACAGTCACATTGTCGCCCACCTGCACAACGCCCTTGCTCGAAGTCGTGGCGTCGGCCACGGAGATGTCGTCGTTCGCGTCGATGGCGACGGGAGCCGTGGCAGTGTATGTCTTGCCGGGGGGAGTGCCCCACGAACCGTCGCCTTTCAGGAACGCCGTGTCGTCGCCAGCCGCCGGAGCGGGGACGAGGCCCGACGCGCCTGCTGCGACGGAGGTGGCCCCGGTCATCGTCGTGATGCCGTCGAGCTTCGTCTTGTCAGCCGCGCTCATGGAGCCTGCGTCGGTCGTCGTCGCGGCGGATATGGAAATCTCATTGTTGGCGTCGATGGACAGGGGCGCTGCGGCAGTCATTGCAGACAGACTATCCAGCTTCGTCTTGTCAGCAGCGCTCATGCTACCAGCAGCAGCCGTGGTAGCCGCTGATATTGAAATCTCATTATTGGCGTCAATCGAAAGGGGCGCCGCTGCGGTGTAGGTCTCAACCGCATTGTCTACATACGTCTTAACAGCGGCGGAATCGGGGACAAGGTTCGCCGTTCCGGACAGGGCAGACTCAAGCTGCACAACGCCCTTCGCACTTGTAGTAGCATCGACACCAGCGATATTGGTATTAGCAGCGAGAGTGCCGCCGGATGTCACTGTTAGACCATTGCTTGCAGTAATAGTCGTAGATTCTTTCGCAAGCGGAAAACCGCCGGCAGTAGCACCGTCATGAACGACGACTGTATTTTTGTCGGTATCAACGGTAAGTTCGCCGGCAGGGCCTATATAGGTGGCGTGTTTCGCCGTGGTACCCCTAAACTGCTGTATGGGGTCATTGGTTCTACGAGCCATATTTTTCTCCTTACAGGTTATATGCCCAAACTACTTCGCACATAACACAGCCCCCCGCAAAACGCAAGAACCCCCGAACCGTGAAGGTCCGAGGGTCCCCAACATCAGGAGTTCAATGCGATTAGTCCATCGTACCGTAGTCGGAAACGACTATCAGCTTGCCGCTATCACACTGAATCTGGTTGCCGGAGGTCGAAGAGGCCGCACCGGCGCAATTCAGAAACGCACCGCCGTCGGTACCGGCGGTAATCATGTTATTCGCATCGGAGGACACGACCACACCGGGATTGACAAAAAGCTTGCCATCCTCACCCGTGCCAGTAGCAAGGGTGATAGCATTGCCAGTCTTGGAGGACACCAAGTTGGCGAAGTCAACCTGCAAGGTGCCGGCGTCACCGACAGCGGAGAACTCAAGGCCGCCGTTGGCGGTGAGGTCAACGGAGAACTTATTGCTGGTCAGGTCGATGCCTGCGCCGGCGGTGTACACGTCGATAAGGCTGGTAACATCAACGTACAGATCAGACGTAGTACCGTCAGCCAGCTTGAAAACGAAGTGCATGTAGGTACCGGCGGGCTGACCAGTGGGGTCAACCACAAGCTCGGCGTTCTGAAGCATCGACACGGACGAAGGAACCGTAACCGTGGCGATGATGGTACCGGCGTGGTTCGTGATGTCGAACTTACCGGTGGTCGTGTTGTAGGCAAGATCAAGACCGGTGGCGATCTTACCATTGCTATCCTTCCACAGCAGCTCATCGTTGGCAGCGATCAGATTGTCAACGTCCTGCGGGGCGACGTAGAGCAGGCCGTCCTCGCCAGAACCATTGGCGACCTCAAGGGCGTTGCCCGTCTTGGCGGACACGACTCCGGCAATGTCAACGGCGATAGTACGGTTAGCGGAAAGATCAACGGCCGAAGAGGCGCTGTCAAGGAGGATACCGGTACCGGGAGTAAAGGTACGGTCCTCACGGGCCATAGTAAAACCACCAGCAGTGGTACCGTCCTGAACGACGACCGCTTTCTTGGTGGTATCGACAGTCAGTTCACCGGCAGGACCGGTGTACGACGCATGCTGTGCGGTGGTACCACGATACTGCTGAACAGCAACAGGAGCAAGACGAGCCATTTTCTAATCCTCCAAAAGTTTACATTGTGCCAAAATCGGAAGGCAGATAAGCCTTTCCGTCTGTGCCAATCTGTATAAGGTTATCGGAATCGCTGGATACGGGGTCAAGAGCCGTCGCATTGAGCTTGATAGCACCGTTGGTATCAAACTCAAGACCGCCGGCTGCGGCGAGCTTCACCGTAATGACACGGGTGGACGGGTCAATATTGACACCGTTGCCTCCGGTATACACGTCGCCAAGAGCCGACAGGTCAGCATAAACCGTGAAGGTCGTGCCGTCGCCCTTGCGGAACGTCATCGCAAGATAGGTACCGGCGGGCTGGCCAGCCGGGTTGACCACAATCTGCGCAGATTCGAGCACCGAACCGGACGAGGGGATGTTCACCGTCGCAACGGTCTGACTGCCCTGACCGACCAGCGTAAGGTTGCCAGTCGTGATGTCATAATTGGCCCCAAGCGTCGTAAAGAGCTTGCCTGCACCATTGACGCCCAGAATAAGGTCCGTACCGGTCGTCAGGTCCGCCGCTGAAACCTTGGGCGCATAGAGCTTGCCATCAGCTCCTATCGTTATCGCATTATCAGCGTCAGAAGAACGAAGCGAGGAAGCAGCGACCATCAGCTTGCCATCACCGGCAATGGTAATAGCGTTACCGTAAGAACTGGAAATCAGCGAGGCCGGGTTGACAGTATCCGTCACAAGCTGCTTCACATCGTCCTCATCGAGCACGATCTTACCAGCCACATCCGTCTTGAGCATGTTATCCGACGCCGTACCAAGCAGGTTCATCCCCGACAGAAACGCGCCGTTCACATCAGTAATAAGGTTGCCTGCGGCAGTGGACACCACGCTCGGAATGGCGGAAGCGGACAGATAGGGCTTGCCATCGCTACCACGGGTGAGCAGGTTATTCGAGTCGGAGGACACACCGGTGGGCACACGCGCCTCATCGAGATAAGCCCCGCCATCCGTACCGGCGACGATCAGATTGTTCGCATCTCCCGACACAATGCGCAGCCCGCTGGCGTCAACGAAACCTGCATCCTTCAAGGACTCGCGGGTGAGTATCACCTTACCGTCCGTACCGTCGATGTACAGCAGGTTCTCGGCGCCGTTCGACAGAACATCGTTGCCATCGAGAAACACGCCATGATCAAGACCGTAACGAATGTAGTTACCGGAATCACCGGAAATGACGCCGCCCGAATCGGCGGAGAACGTCACAATCAGCTTACCATCGACAACGCGAAGAAGGTTGTCGGGGTCACTGCTGATAACACTGTCAATCTTGACAGACAAACCGGCGGCTGTGCTCTTCAGAAGATTGCCTTCCTCGGAGGACACCATAATATGCGACGGGTCAATCGGCTGACCCGATGCAAGTATGATGTGCGCTTTCGCCGTGCTGTCATATACAATGGGCGAATAGGTAGCCATCATTTTTCTCCTTCTAATGAACGTATCGCCGCAAACCTGTCGTTCGCGGTATCCACAAGGTTCTCAAGCTCGCGCATCTGCACAAGCAGGGAACGAACTGTGACGGGCGACTCCATCTGCGGAATGGCAAGCGGTTCAGTCCACGCTTGCGGAACCTTGAGCGGTTCCACTTTTACCACAGGAGCGCAGCCCGTGCAAAATATCGTCAGGCAAAGCAGTGTCAAGAATTGACCGAATCTCAATATTTTCCCGCGCAAGTTTGTCAAGCTCATTGCCATACGCCTTGACCTCCGCATCGCGCTCGCTCTGCCGTTTCTGAAGATCAACCATGAGACTGTCGAACTTAATGATATATTCCGACTGTTCCTGAAGGGACAGCTTGACAGAATCAAGCTCACTTGTCAATCGGGCGATATGATTAAGACAACCGATAATAGCGCCTGCTATCATCAGGCCGACGGCTATCCAAAGTAATATCCTCATCCGCGAACTCCATGCACGTCCGGAGGCACAACGTCCTCCGGTTCTTCCTCTTCATGCTTTACGCCAAGCGCCTTCTCAAGTTCAGCCCGCGCCTTCGGATCATTCAGCATATTCCCAAGATGAACCGCCGACCAACGCTTGAACGTATGCGACAGCACGGCCATGAACGGCGGTACCGGGGCGCCTATCTTCACAAGCGACTCCACGATTGAACCGAAGTCCACCGTCGCGCATAGGATGAATACCCAGTTAATGCCCGCGTAGGTTGCACCGGTCGTCTCTCCGAACATGTGGAACAAGCCGCCGACAAGCGCGGCGAGAACCAGTTGCGTCGTGACACGATATACCCAGTGAGAAAGGTGATTCTTGCTCCATTGCTTATAGATGACCTTCTCGGCGGTTGTGACCATGAACTCTATCAGGGTGAAGGCCGCATACCAAAGAAACACGGTCGTAGACAGACCGGTTGCTTCCGTGAACCATGTCAATATGCTGGCAAGAACTGCCTTCACATGAATATTGTACATGATATTCGACCAATAATCCTTCACTGTGACAGTAACGCTCTCTGTAGGGGCAACGCTCATGGAGACCATTGTGATTCTCCTACAATATCGTATCTGCAATTTCCAGACCGTCAACACTACCGCTTATACATTTAGGCGGAAGCTGCGGGTGGTTAATCTGAAAATGATATGGGTCCCAATGGCCGGGCCAGTCGTACCCGCACTCAATACTGACGTGCAGCTCCGCCGCCGCTTCCTTCATAGCCTTGACAATCGGCTCGTAATACTCCGCATCCCACTCGCACTTACCGGACACAAGGGCAACAACGTCAAACGCATGCCCGTATCCGTCAGCCTGCTTCAAATGCTGGGACTTGAGCGTTTTCGATTTCCCTTCCGCCTTCAACTTGACCTGCCTATCATAACTGCGCAGGCCCTCCGTCACCGTAAAATCCCTCTCTGACAATATCAATCCGCGAGAGCACACCCACACGAGGTCGGGGTGAACGCCCATGAGATTATTTTTCGACCGCTTGCTGAATCTATAGTTTTCCATGAGAAAACCCCCTTTTTGAAATTGCGTAGCACTTTTCAAAAAGGGGGTCAACAATCACGCTATGATACTGTTATTTATTAAAAATCAACGCAACCTCGGACAAATACTCTCCGTCTCGATAGGCTTGTAAATGTACGGCGCGATTCTCTCTGCGATAGTAGTGCCATTTTTTCTGTGCAGAAACTCCGACAACGCGCCCTGATTGATACCGACAAGCTCCGCAAACGCCTTCTGCGTCATGTGTTCCCGCCACAGGAACTCTCGCAAATCATCCTGCATAGTCCTCATGACACCCCCAGCGAGAGCTTGAGTCTGTACACCATCTCATTCAGCTCCCGCGTCAACGTCGAAATCTCTGGATAGGACATCGGATCAACGTCGCTGTCCGTATACGAGTCATTCATAAAGGCGCAATGCCTCGCGCTGACAATCCCGCCGCTCGTAGCGACAAGGGCGCGTCTGCGACCGGGGATATAGGTCTTTCTATCAAGAAGCGCCTTCAGCCCGTCATTATTCACCGACTCCCCTATCCAGTTCGCAGTATCCTTCACGCGCTGCCAAAACGGTATATCGGTCGGTTCCGAATACGGCCAAAAGATGCAGTCCCTCGCGCTTATCCTCCCGCCGTCATGCGCCCACGCTCCGAAACCTCGCACCGTGAACCTGTCCGGGTCAGACCAAAACTTTACTACCACGCGCTCCATGTCGCAGAACATCCCGCACTGAACTTCAGGGCCGCGCCGGCCGAAGTGCTCAAGGACGGACTCGCGTATGCTTACCGTCTTATCAACCTCAAGATGGCGCGTCTCTGCATTACCAGCGCCACAGAGAAAGAGCTTACCGGCTCCGCGTATCAGGCAACGTTCAAAACACGCGGATGCGCCAAGCGTGACAGCGGCGGCTTCATCCTGCTCGTCAATGTCAAGTCCGGAGAAGTCTATTATGGTATCATGTATGTAATACTCATTCTGCGTGCAGCAACCGGCGCCATCGTCACCGGTGAAATACTCGCCAAGCGTACCGGGTCTCGTAATATACTTATTCGCTATTTCTATCACAGCGTCGTACCTCTCTTACTGTACTCCATCAGGATACGCTTGGAAACGGCGCCAACCTGCGCGGCTTCCACGAAAAACTTTCGCAGCATATCCAAAAGTTCCTCCGGATCATAATGCGGATTGTTCTGCAACTCAAGCATATCATTCACGGCATGGACAACCTCGCCGCACTCTTCCGTCAGAATAAGCCCCATCTCAACGGCCGTGTAGTTATCCCACACCGGATGTTTCTCTATCGCCTTCTCAAGCTCGATATTGATGGCGCAGTCCGCAACGTTCGCGTCAATCTCCCTGTAATGCCTCATCTTCCTCAATCTCCGCTATATGGTCAAAAACCATTTTCCTCGCCCGTGGCGTAAGATTTTCCAGTTTCCACAGTTCCTTTGCGTCGTAGCGCCACCAGTCATCGAACGTCTCGAAGAAATGCTCCCATAGAGCTTGATACTGATATGAGCAGAAAAATGTTTTCCGAAGCGACAAACAATCAACGCATGTCTTTTCCGTCGTGAAATAACCGAAGCACTTCAGCTTGACCACCTCATAGGTCTCACCGGGTTCGATTATCCGGTCGCACTCACCGCACTTATGCGGTTTCGCCGCCTTGCGCATCTCAACATGGTAAAACTCAACATCGTCACCATCCCACACGTCAATCTCACAGTCCACGGCGATCCAGCTCCCTTTCCCAATACAAACGCCATTCACGATTGACGTTCATGCTATGCCGGGAAATACACACGCGCAAAAAGTCCTCCGCGAAATCCTCAAGCGTCTGATACGTCCCCTTCGGGACCATAGCCCATGCCTCATAGAACGCCTCTACGTTCTTTTTACAACGGCAGCGGTAGCGCATCTCGCTGTACCTGTTGGCATTCCACCACTCCACGGCACGAGCGTCTTTCGCGTCAAGCATGCGGTTACACGCAAGCCAAAGCGCCTGCGCGGCCGTGCAGCGCTGCTCGACGGTGACTTTGATAAGCTCATCCGGAGGAGTCGAGCAACTGTTCGACGACAAGTGCCCCGGTTCCAAGTCGGAATACTGCTTAATCACCCAACGCCTCCTTTGCGGCTTTCAGCCAGCATTCAGCGCATACTTCAGGCGAATCATCATAGTTTACTTTGCATTCATCCCATTTCTTCACAGAGGGGCAATTATCTCTAACAAGATGATTCACCAACCAATCCCTCTCAGCCCAAGCCTCGCGCAACGCAGAGGCGAGCGCCGCTACAACCGGACGTCTGGCCCCATCGTACTGCACAGCCCGCTCAAGCTCCAAAAGCTCGTACTCTGTCATCCCTCTTCTCCCTCATAAACAGCACGACTATGGTAAGATATACGATAGCGTCCAGCAGCTTGGCCTCATCGCAGGACCTCTACCAGTCCGCATGCCGACAACGCACGCCGCGAACTTCAATCGCATGGTCTCCCCACGGGCACCGCAGCAGACACTCATACGGATTAGGGCCATCGACCTTGCGGATGAACACGGCCTTCGACCAGTCCTCATCCCCGCAGGCCACCTCCACGTGGTCCCCGAACTTGAACTCCGGCGACGACATCGAGCAACTGTTCGACGACAGATGCCCCGGTTCCAAAGCAGAATACTGTTCAATCATATTCTCTCCTACCAATCAGCGTGGCGGCAGAACTGCCAACGGGTACACTGGTTACGACCGTCTTGGATTGCCTCTTCCAGAATAACTAAATACCGAAAATCTTTATCATCTAAGTTTTTAAGAAAGGCTGCTCTATACCATCTTGCATGTATTGAGTCTCGCACATTCACCTTATCCCCGAACTTGAACTCCGGCTCAGGCTGCATGGGGTCGTCGGTTGTGCCGAGGAGATGTTCATTACCCTCGTATGGTAGACAATAATCCCAAGACATACCATTACATACATATCCAAGTCCATCTTCGGAATGTTGCTCATGGCTGAAAAATGCGGCTGACCATGCTTGATTTTCTGTGCACCGTACCAGCACGCGCTGGAACGGTTTGAACTTCACTTCCGCCGACATACGGCCTCCTTTGTTCCATGCAGCGGGCAATCTTCACGAATCCAAAATTGCCATTCGCCGTTTTCGTCTTGAAATACTCCGCGTCCGTGTCCATTATCCAAAACGGGACATGTGCATCCCTTGGCTATAGCCTCATCCGACCCCGGATTTGGAACAGTTATTTCTTCTTGCATGTGGCCTCCTTTGCAGCGTTACGCCAGCAATCCTCGCAAGATATAGACCATTCAATACTCTGGCAGTCATCATCATTCCTATACGGCGGAGGCGGACACGCTTTTTCCAAAAACGTCAAAAGCCAATCCCGTTCTTTCTGTGCTTTTTGCATCGCTACAAGCAACGAGCTGTCATCACGCTTTGTCCTTGGCAACGCATTCCATTTTTCCGCCGCGTCGTCTCTGGTTCTCCCTCGCGGGCCACACATGCCACACGACTCACAATACATGAATCTGTCAGCTTCATTCCAATAATCAATAGTCGCATTTCCGCAATAGGGACACGGTTTCAACTTAATTTTACTTTCCATAGCCATACCCGCCGCTCATTTCTTTTTCCTTTTGTGTTTCGGAGTAGCTTTCTTGCACGTTATCAGCACGTTTTGCACAAGCCCCGGATTATCGACGAAGCATCTATTCATCCGTGCCTCCCGTTCCATCGCCACCCTCTGACACTGCTCCAACGTCTTGACCGGTCTGTATTCCTCAAGGTGAGTCGCGTCTTGAGTGGCCCTAATCTGCTCACCGGATGACAACGTGAAAAGGAAAATCAATACGTATGAAGTCATTACCCACACCTGAATATCAAAATTATACAGAAGAAAATAGATGCGTATAACGCGCATACCGTAGCCGCCGTTACTAACGCCAAGTCAGTCCAGTCCACTTTCATCGACAGCTCCATCGTTCACAGCATTAACCGGGGTAAAGGTCAGACGGGGCTTACAGGACGTTCGACCGCTCACGTAACGCACCGTCTCGAACTTGCGCTCGAACGTCCCGAACCCTTTTATCGTTAATACCCCATGCGACTTGACGTATGCCGTCAGGTC
>Ga0265298_10000462_pt1 | contig 60141 bp, 49 predicted proteins | sample AusTroGonzalo_MG_3_FD_193486 | JGI IMG/M metagenome (GOLD analysis project Ga0265298, IMG submission 193486) | Bovine rumen microbial communities from tropical cattle in Woodstock, Queensland, Australia - Gonzalo_01 | ecosystem: Host-associated > Mammals > Digestive system > Stomach > Rumen ... | reverse complement strand
TATCACAAACTTTCAAAGGGGCTACGGTGGGGTCTTTGACGGCCGGGACGGTATTACAAAATGATACACCATGCACAAATGTTGGGGCGGGGTACTATGCGGCGGCACAGACGGTAAACTATGGCTCCGCCGGAACGCGAAATGCGTGTCCGGCTGGAACAACGACCGTGGGTTATGGTCATGGCGCGGACAGCGCAAATGACTGCGGCCGAACATTGCATGTCGGGGATAATGTTTTATATATGCGAAAGAATAAAGAAACTTCGCCGTCGGTTGGCATTGATATGGGTGGGGCTGATTTGTATTATATCAGCCTAAGTCCAACAAATCATAATATGTCTCCGGTGCATTTCTGGTACAATGGTGCGGAATATACCGCGTATGATGATAGTTTGTTTTATAATGAACGGAGTCTAGGAAATTAGTGGTTAGTGTTAGTGTTAGTGCGGGCGCGATGTGTCCAATTCCTTATTATTCTTGTCATTGCGGCGTAGGCCGCAATAGGGCCCTATGGCGGACCAAGCCCGCCATGACAAAAGTATTCGAGAATAATGTGCTATTCTTGTCATTGCGGTTTTAGTCCGCAACCGCCATGACAAAAAATGGTTGCATTCGCAACCATTTTTCACTAACCACTTACACTAATCACTTACACTAAAACGGTATATCGTCGCCGATTTCAGAGATTGAAATTTCTTCGGCCGGTGTCGGCGCAGGTGCCGATGTGCCACCAGACATTGAATCAACCGCCTTGGCACCAGACAAAATAACCATCGTGCCGTTGAATTGATTTAACACAACCTCGGTTGTGTATGTATCAACACCTTGCTGGTTTTGCCATTTGCGCGTGCGAAGAGTTCCTTCGATATAAAGTTTTGTTCCTTTTTGCAACATGCGTTCAGCAACTTCGACTAAATTAGGACTAAAAATCACGACACGGTGCCATTCAGTTTGTTCCTTCTGTTCGCCACTTTGGCGGTCGCGCCAACGGTCAGATGTCGCCAGTGAAAAACTTACCACCTTTTGTCCGCTTTGCATAGTGCGAACCTGAGGGTCTTGACCAATATTACCAACCAATATTACTTTATTTATACTTCCAGCCATTTTTCATCCTTTTGTTTAATGTGATTTCATTGGAGCAAGAATTCATGTTAATGTCAAGAGAAAGTGGTTAGTGTTAGTGCTAATGCGGGGGCGCCCAATTTCTTTTTTCACTGCCAATTAGCTACTTGCACTAACACTTCTGCTTGACTTTTTATATAAAATGTGTAATAATGTGTGCCGAAGTAGGCTGTGGTGCGTTCTGTATCACAAGATTTCCCAAGAAAAGGATTTTTAATGCATATAAATGAAATAAAGGCCAAGTCGCCACAACAACTGTTGAAAATGGCGGAAGATATGGGTATTGAAGAGGCATCGCAATTAAACGTGCAACAATTGCGCTTTGCGGTTATGCGCGGGTTCGCGGCGGATAAAAAAATCACACTTATTGGTGACGGCGTTCTTGAACGCTTGCAAGATGGTTTTGGGTTCTTGCGCGCGCCGGAAAGCAATTACCTGGCCGGGCCGGATGATTTGTATGTGTCGCCGAACCTTATTAAAAAATATGGGTTAAAGACCGGCGATTATGTCGAAGGGCAAATTCAGGCACCGCAAAATGAATCTGAACGTTATTTTGCGTTGGAAACGATTGAGCGCGTAAATGGTGATGACCCGGAAAAGTTGCGGCATCGCGTGTCCTTTGACGATATGACACCACTTTATCCAGACGAACAGTTAAAAATGGAGGTTATCGGTGATACCGACAAAGGGCGTAATCTGTCTGCGCGTGTCATTGACCTTATATCGCCGACGGGACGTGGGCAACGTTCACTTATTGTTGCGCCACCGCGCACCGGTAAAACTGTTATGCTACAGAATATCGCGCATTCCATCGCAACCAATTATCCAGAAGTAAAACTTATAGTGCTTTTGATTGATGAACGGCCTGAGGAAGTTACCGATATGCAACGCAGTGTCAAGGGTGAAGTTATATCTTCAACCTTTGATGAACCGGCAACGCGCCATATTCAGGTCGCCGAAATGGTTATCGAAAAGGCCAAGCGTTTGGTAGAGGCGGGCCAAGATGTTGTTATCTTGCTTGATTCCATCACGCGTTTGGGGCGTGCGTATAATACCTTTGTTCCGTCCAGTGGCAAGGTTTTGACCGGTGGTGTTGATGCGTATGCGCTGCAACGGCCAAAGCGGTTCTTTGGTGCCGCGCGTAATATCGAAGGCGGGGGCAGTTTGACTATTATCGCAACCGCGTTGGTTGATACTGGGTCAAAGATGGACGAGATTATTTTTGAAGAATTTAAGGGAACCGGCAACAGTGAAATCATACTTGATCGGAAATTGTCCGACAAGCGCGTTTATCCGGCAATTGATATTACCAAGTCCGGCACGCGCAAGGAAGATTTGCTGGTCGGTAAAGATTTGCTTGCGAAAATGTATGTCTTGCGCCGAATTATCAATCCGATGGGAACGCTTGAGGCAATGGAATTCTTGCTTGATAAACTGCGTGTGACCAAGACAAATGATGATTTCTTTAACTCCATGAATCAATAATGAACGCACCGAACGGTGCGTTTCTTTTTAGGGGCGAAAAATGCAAAAGTATTTGATAATCGCGGTTTGTGCGATGGTTTTTGGTGCGTATTTATTTGGTGCGCGAATCGCACGCGAAAAGTGCGTGGCCGACGGCGCAAACGCGCAAACAAATGAAATTATAAACAATGTAAATATGGTGAGGGTGGCAAATGAAAAAACTGTTCATACCGGTGTGCGCGATATTCGTAACATCTTGCGACGGAAATATACTATTGCGGAATAAATCAGCCGCAGAGGTCTGTCCGTGCGAATTTATCTATGGGCGCGCGGCCGATTGGGATACAATAAGTGACGATTTGGCGCGCAATATATACCGGCATAATTTGGTATGTGAATCAATGCGGGAAAAATGATAACTATTCACTGTAATATTCAATCATTGCGGCGGCGGCATCGTGGACGCGCTGCATATTTTGTTCGTATGTGTCACAGTCGCGCGATATCCTTGAACGATACGCGTCCCGCATGTTTGATGCCATTGATGCGCAGTTGCGCAGGTGCGCGACACAATATTCGTGGCCGGTTAAAAATACCGTCTGGCCCTGCAGGCGTTCTTCGGGGCTCGGCCAATCAATATCGATTGCGTTTTCAAGTCGCATCCAAGAATTTTCGCCAACATATTGCCCCACGCGGTCCATCCAATATTCGTTCATTTCTTCGTCTGTCCATTGGCTACCGCCGCGCAGGCGGATTATTTGCAATGTCATGTCATTGATTTCATCTTGGTATTTGGAATCGATTTGGGTAAGGCGCGAACTGCAATAGCAACGATTATATGCCGTGTTCGCGCGGGCGCAGTAATTATCCATGCATTCAGTATAACCCGCAAGGCAACGTGTGGTTGGAACGTCATATGTCGGAGTTATAGTTTCGGTCGTATCGTTGGTAACACGTGCGTTTTCGCGTGCGGTGCGTGGCGCAACACGGCGCGTGGCGCGTGCGGCCGGTGCCGAAGTGGTTTGATTCATTGCACTGCGCGCGACAACACGGCGGGTTGAATTGGTTGTTTGTGCGGGCGCGGTCGTTGCGGCGCGCGCAGTTGTTCCCGTTGCAGGTCGCGGCACAACACGACGTGGTTCGGACATCCTTTTGGTTTTAACGACCACATCAATTGGATTGTTGGTCATTAAAACGCTGGTGCCGGGGTTCAGGTCAGTTCGCATTTGATTATTCATATACGGGTACATATATGCGTATGCGTTTGGGTCAACATACATTGCCGGCTTTCGCACGGCGGCCATGGCAACTGCGGTATACAGGGCAAAGCAGGGCGCAACAAAAAGCCGAAAAATCCTTTCCATATTTTCAGTTTAATAAAAACACCCGCGCCAAGGCAATAAAAAAAACCGAAACATTTGTTTCGGTTTTGAATTATTTGGATTGTTGTTTTTTTGACAATGCCATCAAACCAACACCTGCAGCAATACTAAGTGCGCCTTCCCACCATAAATTTTCGGTAGATTTGATGTCTTCTTGGAATGTCGCACCTTTTGCAGGATTCTTTACGCTTTCCCGTGAAGGGGCGTTTACATAATCAGCGTCAGTGCTCGCAACAATGTATTCCATACCAAGCCCAAGGACAACAAGAGTCCCACCAATGAAACGTAATGCTTTGTCTTTTTTCATTTTCTGCTCCTTTATTTTTCTTTTGATTTATTTATAATGCTTACTCCACCAATCAATGTCATTGCCCCGAAAAATCCCAGGGCGACATATTCTGGATCGGATGAGCAAAATTCTTTGATTATCGATTGCTTTTCCGTAACGGGTGCTTTTGTACCGGTGTCCGCCAAATTGTCCGCACCGATTTTGGCCCCCGCCCAAATTAGTGTGGCAACGCCATTTGCAACAAAAAGCGCACCGCATAATTTCTTCATCTTATTCTTTTTCATTTTCTTCGCCTTTTTATCAAGTTGCTTATAATATAATACAAAATATATAAATTGTCAAGTAGTTGTTAAAAAATTCATAAAAATAATGATTTTTAGGAATTTTTTCGGTATAATATATCGTCAGGAGAGATTTTTATGAAGGGAATTTTTTTCGCAATTGTGCTGGTTTTTCCGTTTTTTGCGATGGCGGATGATGATTGCGCCACGCGCCGCGATGTGCCGGATGGCGTTCAATCACTGCAAGATGTTATAAAACTTGGGCTATGTCGGAATCCGCAAACAGCGGCGGCGTATGCATCACTGCGGTCGAGTCATTTTAGTAAAAATGCCGGATATGCGAATTATTTACCGTCTGTAAGTGCCGGGGTTAGCGCAAATAAGAATTTTGCACAAAGTGCGGATACATTGCACCCGAATTATGATTGGGGATATGGGGCATCGATTTCTGCGTCTTATTTGATATTTGATTTTGGAAAAAGGACGGCGGATATGAATCAAATGATTGCCACGTATCGCGCCGCGGGATTTGATTTTAGTTCAACAGTTCAGAATTTTGTTTATGGTCTTGTTGGGTCTTATTATGAATTACTGAATGCCGATGCGGATGTAGAATCTTCAAAATCTGCACTGACTGTGGCGCAGACCGCGTATGATACGGCAAATAAAAAGTTCAAGGCGGGCGCGGTTGCGCGTGCCGATGTGTTAAAGGCGGAAACCACGCTGGCGGGCGCGAAATTGTCGTTGGAACGGTCAAAAAATAATCGGGAAATTACCAAGGGAACACTTCTTACCAAACTTTCTTTTCCGGCGGACGGCGATATAACAATTGCTGATATGTCGTCAACATTTGGAACAGAGGCGGAAAACGAAAGTATTGATGAACTGTTAAAGGTCGCGCGCGAAAAACGACCGGATTTGTTAAAGGCGACGGCGAATAAAGATGCCGCGTGGCACAAGCGTAATTCGGCATTTCTGCGCAATTTGCCGTCGATTTCGGCATCTGGTTCAATATCTTGGAATGACGATACTTTGTCTGGGACATTTAGTCCGAATTCAAACAAAATAAATGGTTCGATTGGTATTCGTGCATCAATGCCGATTTTCGCGGGATTTGCAAATATGTATAATCTGCGTGCGGCCGAAGCGGACTATGATCGCGCAAAATATAATGAACAGCAAACGGCGAATGCCGCGGAATTGGATGTCTTTACCGCGTATAACAACTATAAAACCGCGCAGAAAGTCTTGGAACAGACGAACGCGTTGTTAAAGTCCGCAACTGAATCTGAAAAAGTAACAAGTGGTATGTATAAGGTTGGGCGTGCAACGATGCTTGATTGGCAAACGGCGCAATCTGAACTGGTGTCCGCGCAAAAGCAGAACAATGCGGCAAAGTACGATTTGTTTATCAAACGGGCGGCGGTGGCGTTGGCCATTGGTGATTTGAAATCTGAACTTGAAGGTGTGAAAGATGAATAAAAAAAGAAAAAATTGGATACTGCGGCATAAATGGTGGTGCATTGCGGGCGCGGCGGCGCTGATAGTAATTTATGCTTTTGTTGGCACGGCGGCCAAGGTTGCAAAAAAAGAATTTGTAACAATGGATATTATGCGCGGCAATTTATCCCAGACCGTAACCGCGACAGGGGAAATACAACCGGTAAATACTGTCAATGTCGGTTCGCAGGTTTCGGGAACAATATCTGAGATTTTTGTTGACTATAATTCCGTGGTGAAACAAGGAGATAAACTTTTGGAGATTGAACCTTCGGTGTTAAAGGCATCTGTGGACGAAGCCGAAGCATCTCTGGAATCTGCAAAGTCGCAATTAAACTTGGCCGAAAGTAGTTACAAACGGAATAAATCGCTGTATGATTCTGGGTATATTGCGCGTGCGGAAATGGAACAATCGCAATCCACGTATGAACAGGCATTACAATCGGTAAAGCGTATGCAATCGCAATATGACCGTGCGGTTACGAATCTTTCGTATGCGACGATTGTGTCGCCGGTCGATGGAACGGTTATTTCGCGCAAGGTGGACAAAGGGCAAACGGTGGCGGCATCTTTCCAAACGCCGGACCTGTTCGAAATTGCCGAAGATTTAACAAAAATGCAAATTGAAACTTCGGTATCTGAGGCGGATATTGGCGTTATCAAACAAGGTCAAAATGTAACCTTTACGGTTGATGCGTATCCGGGACAAACCTTTAACGGCTTTGTGCGCCAGGTTCGACTTTCGCCGACAACGACATCAAATGTTGTGGTTTATACGGTTGTCATCGATGTTGATAATTCAGATTTGCGCCTTATGCCGGGAATGACGGCGTTTGTAACGATTATTGTGAATGCGGCGCATGATACTTGGAAAGCGCAAAATTCCGCACTGTTGTTGCGCAGTTTTGACGGAATTATAGAGGTTACTGATGAAAGTATTACGCCGGCAAATCATTTGGCGATTAAACGCGGGTCAAATGTTGTCTTGGTTCCATATACCAAGGGTTTGGTAACCGCGACCGAAACGCAGATAATTTCGGACGAAATAGAAGAGGGCGATAAGATTGTTATCGGATATATGGGCCAGCAAAAGAAAGCAAGTCAAAGTCGAAGCGGCAATAATCGTGGCGGTGGCATGATGGGTGGCGGCCCCGGTGGCGCGCCGGGCGGTGGACGGCCAATGTAAGGGGCGCGCATGAAAAAAACACCGGTCATTTCACTGAAAAAAATCTGTAAAAGTTTTCCCCTTGAAATCGGGGGACAGCAGCAGGTTTTGTTTGATAATACCTTTGATATTATGCCGGGTGAATTTGTCGCAATTATGGGTCCGTCGGGGTCGGGTAAGTCAACGTGTATGAATATCATCGGTGCATTGGATACGCCGTCATCGGGTGTGTATGAACTTTATGGCAAAGATATAACGACACTTTATTCTGATGAATTGGCCAAAGTGCGCAATGAATACATAGGTTTTGTGTTTCAGAATTTTAATTTGCTGCCAAAGCGAAATATCTTGGACAATGTGATGTTGCCGTTGATGTATCGCGGGTTGCCGATGGCTGAAAGGGTTAGTCGCGCGCGTGAAATGCTGAAACTGGTTGAATTGGAAAAATTTGAAACGTATTTGCCGACGCAACTTTCGGGCGGTATGAAGCAACGCGTTGCGATTGCACGCGCACTTGCCGGCGACCCAAAGATTATTTTGGCTGACGAACCGACGGGCGCACTCGATTCTAAAATGGGAAATGAAATTTTGCGTTTCTTTAAGAAACTGAATAAAGATTTGGAAATTACGATTGTGATGATTACGCACGAATTTGAAATTGCGCGTTATGCGAATCGTGTGATTCATATCTATGACGGGCATATAACATACGATGGGCCGATTCCTAAAAATGAATCGGTGCTGCTTAAATCCGAACAAAAGGCGCGCAGAAAATGACGTTCTATGATATTGCACATGAATCTTGGCTGTCGATTTCCGGAAACAAAATGCGGTCTTTTTTGACGGTGCTGGGGATAGTCATCGGAATTATGGCCGTTGTGATTATGGTCGCGGTTGGCGAAACGGTTCAGCAATCAATTACTGACCAATTTTCATCACTTGGGACAAACACGATTATGATTCGCGCAGGCGCGGCGCAGAGTGCGGGTGTGCGGTCGGGTAATCGTATGACACTGACACTGGACGATGTCGATTATATCGCGCAACTGCCCGATGTCGCGGCGGTGTCCCCGGTTGAAAACAGCAGTGCCCAGGTGGTCTATGGAAATAAAAATTGGTCTACATCAATGGTCGGTGTGTATCCCGGCTATGCAACCGTGCAAAATATAGAAATGGAATATGGCGCGTTCTTTGAAATGAACGCGGTCAAAACCGCGGCGACATATGCAGTGATTGGCCCAGAAACGGCCGAAGAATTGGGCATGCCTAAAAATCCCGTGGGTGAAATAATCCGTGTGCGCAATACCCCCATGACCGTGATTGGTGTTACCAAGGCCAAAGGAAGTTCCGGCATGAGTTCCCAAGACGATATGGTAATAGTTCCGATTACAACATTAAAGAAACGGCTCGCCGGGTCGCGTTTTCCGAATTCAGTGCAGATGATTTCACTTAAACTTTATCAAGATTCCGATAATAATATTGCCACGGACCAGATAACCGCGGTCCTGCGCAATCAGCATAAACTGAGAGACGGCGTGGCAGACGATTTTCAAATAACCGATATGAAGCAAGTTATGGAAACTATGGAAACGGTCAGCAGTTATTTGACTCTGTTGCTGGTTGCGATTGCGGCGGTATCGTTGTTGGTGGGTTCGATTGGGATTATGAACATGATGCTGGTGTCAGTTGCGGAACGCACGCGCGAAATTGGTATTCGCAAGGCGATTGGCGCGCAAGAGGGAACAATCGTTACGCAGTTTTTGTCTGAATCAATTATGATTTCATTTATTGGGTCGATGTTCGGACTTGTTCTTGGCGTTGGCCTGTCGCAGGGAATAGGGCGGTTTGTGTTGGGCTATAACGTGCCGTTCAGCATTTGGCCAGTTGTCGTTTCAATTTCGGTTGCGGTGTTTGTCGGACTGGTATCCGGTGTTATGCCCGCGATAAAAGCCGCAAAACTCAATCCGATTGATAGTTTGAGGTATGAGTAGCAAGGCGAGCCGTTGCGTTTTTGTTGCTATATATAAGAAATCTTGTGGCTCTGCGGGGAAAACAACCCCCAATAATATTGAAAATATACCGGCTTTCGCCGGTATAACAGTGTTTTTTGTAGAAAGTGGACTTCTTATCCAACCAATTTACGCCATAAACTTGGCTTCTTTTTGCCTTTTTGATTTTGACGTTTGCGCGTGCGGTGTGGCGCGGTCATAGTCGTCCGCTTTGCCTCTGCATGCTGGGCATTTTTCTTTTTTGCATCCGTTGACGGTGCGTTCGCCATAAGTATTTCATCGGTCTTTACCTGTTCCGGCGCAACGCGTTGAATCGAATATTGGTCGATATTCATCAAACTGTCGTCGCCGACAATCACGATTTCCGTTCCAAATTCGTTTTCCATTGCGTTCAGTTCCGCACGCTTGTGATTCAAGATATAAATTGCGACATCGGTCGGCACGGTCATAATGATTTTCTGTGCCGCCTTGGCCAGCAATTTTTCTTGCAGATGCCGGAACAGAATAATAGACGCGGTCTGAATACTCGGAACCACGCCGGCACCCATACAGTGCGGACACGCAACATACGAAGATTCGATAAAACTGCTGCGCAATCTTTGGCGCGACAGCATCAGCACGCCGAACGCGTTTATCTTTGCCACCTGAGTCCGGGCGCGGTCATGCTTCATAACTTCGCGCATTTTCATTTCAAGTTTACGGTTGTTGCGTTCTTCTTCCATATCGATAAAGTCAATCGCAACAATACCCGCCAAATCGCGCAGGCGCAATTGCAGGGCAATTTCCTCCGCCGCCTCAAGATTAGTATTTAGTGCGGTTTGTTCAATGTCCTTTTCCTTTATCGCGCGCGAAGAATTAACATCAATCGTTACCATCGCTTCGGTCTGATTTATAACAATCGAACCGCCGGACGGCAATTGAACATAAGGCCCATGCAGACCCTCTAATTGCTTTTCTACGCCGGCCTTGACCATCAACGGCACCGCGTCATCTTTATAGAGAACCAACTGTTTTCGCGGCGCATGACCGTACATTTGTTGAAAGTAATTTTTCGCGGCTTCGAACGCCTCTTCCCCTTGAATAGTCAGAACATCGTCCTTGGCCGAAAGGAAATCGCGTACAACACGGCGCAACAGCGAATCTTCTGTATGAATTATCACCGGCGCGACAGATTCCAATGTGGTCTTGCGAATTTCATTCCAAAGATTCACCAAGTAATCATAGTCCGCCGAAATTTCCGCCGGTGTCGCACCCATCGCCGCAGTGCGCAGAACGACCGTCATACCCTTTGGAATTTTAAGGGTGTGCAAAATCTCGCGCAACCGTGCGCGTTCCGGACGATCCGAAATCTTTTTCGAAATACCATAACTGTTTCGTTTGCGCGAATTCGGCATCAGAACAGCAAACCGCCCCGCCAACGACAGATACGTCGTCATCGATGCGCCTTTTTGTCCGCGTTCTTCCTTGACCCCTTGGACAAGCAAGATTTGCTTTGGTTTAATTACATCTTGAATTTTAAATTCGCGTGCGCGTTTGGCGAATTCCTTGTTATCTTCGCCCGCGCTGTGGTCATCATAGTCTGCGACTTCATCCCCTTCGTCATCAGGGTCTTCGTCATCATCAACGATGTTCGCATGCGCAAGTTCGATAAGTTTCTTTTTCTGTTCCGGTGTTATTTGGTAATAGTCCGGATGAATTTCCGAAAACGGTAAAAATCCATTTTTCCCCGTTCCGTAATCAACAAACGCGGCCTGAAGTGACGGTTCAACACGAATAACCTTGGCCAAGTAAATATTGCCTTTTATCTGAGGCTTAGTCGTGGTTTCAACGTCAAAATCAGAAACGCGATTATTGGTGGAATCGACAACGACAACGCGTGTTTCTTCCGGGTGGACCGCGTCCACATATATCTTTTTTGACATTAGATAATCCTTTTGCGTTTATTGCGTATATATGGCCATTAATCCGTCCCCGTGGGGCGTCCAAGCCCATGCCAAGGGAATACGCCACGATAAGCCCAAGCGCAATTCGAATTAAAGGAAATAAAAACAACATGTTTTACAACCCCATATTATACGTCAGGTAAAACTTTACCATGCGACATAACATTTGGCAAGGATATTTTATTCATTTGCGTTTTTATTCTTTGAAAACCCTGTAAAGTGCGGAATTTTTTGTTTCGCCTCGGCAAGCCAGCGCTTCATCCGGGCGCGCAACCAACGTTCATAGATAAAGAACAATCCACCGACCCCAATCAATGGCAAAACATAATAAATTATACGATAGGCCAACAACGCGCCGAAAATGCTGGCCTTGTCAATATCGTCGGGCAGGGCGATAAGGAAAACGCTTTCAAACACGCCGATTCCGCCGGGAACCTGACTAAAAACGCCAGTTGTTTGCGCCACAACAAAAAGTCCGATAAATGTCCCGAACGGAATCTGCACAAACGGCGTCATACAGAAATAAAGAACGAGTCCCGCCAAAACACTGTCGGTCATCCCAAGCAAGGTTTGCAAAAACGCCATCTTGGTTGACGGCACATCGAATTTAAGTTGCCCAATTTTAACACTTTTGTTACGAAAAATTATCGTAACCGCAAAATATGCAAGCAACGCCGCCAAACAGAAGATAAATAGAGTATTTAATCCAACCGACGCGCCAACGGATTCAGCAAAAATATCATGCGGTATAAGGAAATACCCAACAACCGCAATAGCCGTTGCCCCAAGAAAATATGTAAAGCCGTTTATGGTTACAATCTTGACAATATCGCCACCGCGAATGCGCCACCGCGTGTAAAGGCGATAACGAATTGCGCCACCCGACACCACCGCATGACCGGCATTATTGCTGATCGCGAACCCAAGCATTCCCGCCAGCATCCATTTCCACCATGAAACCTTGCCCCCTGCGCCGACATAATTTAACGCTAAATAATCATACAACGCCAACGCGACGTATCCCGCAAAGCAGGCAACCGATGCAGCGACCAAATTCACGAATGGAATATCCAAAAGTGCGCGTGCAATATTGCCAAGTGAGTAATTGCGCAATTGCCACCAAAGCATCACCGCAGCCAAACAAAAGAACACCAAACCCGAATATCCAATCAGTTTTTTGAATATCTTTTTTGCCTTTACTGACATAACAAACCTTCCATAGACCCAAAGAATAACACCCGAAAAAATAAAAAGCAAACGTTTTTAGTGGAAAGCGCAAGTGTTATGGTTTAGTGTCGATGGAAGAACAGCGCAATTATGAACAAATTTCAAAGGGTACTAAACAATTAAAAAATCCGCATAACAATTCGCAATGGAATATCAAGAAAAAAAAATGAAAAAAATATAAATATTTTCTCTTGCCTTAAAATTTCGTTTTTTCTAACATGAAAATAAATGAAAGGGAGAAAATATGAAGAAATTCACCAAAATCCTTGGTTTTCTGGGCTTTTTTGTGACGCTTGCGATTGCCCAAGTTGGGTCCGCATGGGCGGTAAGGTGTCCCCAAGGTTACTATTGGCGTGGTAGCATTAAGCAATGTGAAGCTTGCCCGGGGCATACAGTTTTAAATGGTGTTGACCAAGGGGTCTACTGCCCGGGTGGTGATAATTTTGAAGGTGCCTATTATGATGAGGGGTTAAATGGTTGTATAGTTGCCTGCGGAAATGTGGTAAGTAACTGGCTCACTACGCCTTTGACGACTCAATTGAGCCCGACTTATTCTTCCGACCAATGCACCGGCGAATGTACTGAACTGTGTATACAACCGGAAGGTTGTACATCGGCAAACAATTGCTACACAATTTGGGAGGAAGTAGCCGGCACTGCTACGTGTGAAAATGGTATAGGTAGGTGTGTTGTGACGACCGAATGTAATACTGTGACATGTGAACCCTGCTATGAATATGATTATAATGAGGGAAAATGTGTGCCTAAAAGCTACAAAGGTCTACAGTATAAGTGTTCGCAGAATGGTACTGCGATATGGACCGATCCATTTTATCCAACCTATATGGGACCATATACGGTTGACCCGCAAAATAAGTATTTATTATGCAATGCGCCAAGTGGACAAAGTTTTGCGGGTTGGATGCTTAACTCATCATATGGCCCATATCAACCTGGATCAAATATTCCAGGCGGGTGGCCGTGTATCGATGAACCCGCGATCTTTATCGCACAATATGAAACCGTTAGTGTTTGTCACAAAATTAAGTTTAATGATAATTCGTCGTACGGCGGACACCCAAGTGGATGGCCGGACTCCTCCACACCCGGTACACATGGACCTTTTTATAAAAAAGACGGTGAAACAAAGTGGTATGAAGACTCCAATTGCAATGAAGAAGTGACCAACCCGACGGTAGTCGGATATTTGCCATGGAAAGAAAACGCGGAATTCACTGGGTATAAATTCCATTATATGATGGCCGACCAGATGCTTGTGTTTGATGGTGAAGGTCGCCTTACCCAGGATGGTACCGATTGGACACTTGATGCAAGTGATGGTGCGGAAATCGAATTGATGGCTACGTACAAATGCCACGACGGTTTTACAGAGGGTGCAACCTGTGGGGGAAATAATATTGATGTAAATTACGTATGTAACCGTCCGGTAAATAGTCCAAACACTTCCGAGTATAATACAATTGAAAAGACGTTTAACGGTGATGCGACAATGGGTGAGGTGTACACGATTCGCAGCGTTGGTTCCGATGAAAGCAATCATCAGGTAAATTGCTCTTTCCCCGGATACACGTTAAATGTGGGATATAAGTGGAAACATCGGGGTACAAATGACGAACATGCACCGGGTCCAATGGACTTTCCGTGGAATTTAAATTCCGAACAAACTTTTGAATTGGATGGCACGTATTGGACACCGATTAACTATGAAATTACTTATAAATGTGGTTATATAGATGGCGAATCTGTTGGTGGAAATGACACAACAGATAACACTGGTGCATATTTTAATCAATCATATACTGTTGCAAATAGCAACGTTTATGAAGCCCCTTTCATAACAAATTGCAGTGAACCAGATGGTTACACTGTTAAAGATTGGACGCTCTATTGTGGTGGCAATCAAATTCTTACGTCCATTGTGACTGGGGATTCGATAACTTGGACATATGACTATTCCAACTGTTATTTCGAAGCAAATTGGGCACAAAACGGATTTGTGATTTACTTGAATCAAGAGGGTGTTGCAACACAAAGTAACCCAACAGAACTTTATACAATATATGACACTGGTGTTTATGTGAACCCGGCACGTACCCCCCAATATACAATGCAAGATGGCGCAAATTCTGTGACAAAACCGACGAAAAACGTAACGGTGACATTTAATGGCGACGGAGGCACTTTTTCCTGGGATGGCACCTCTGGTAGTTATACTTATGGTGAGACAATCCCTGTCTCGCTTGGTTTTAAGGGTTTTTATTATGACACGAACCCAGATCATGAAACAGATGTGTACAAGTACATAGACGATAACGGGGCGATTACTCGTAGTGGTTGGGATGCGGGTATAGGTTACCAGTCTGATTACCGCTATTGGTATCCACATTGGAACCCCGGAAGTCAGGAATTACCCGGATATGTAACTCCGCCGACCGGTTATATATTTAGTGGGTGGGATTGTAATGGTACCTTGTATCCGAATCCAATCACATTAGAAGTAACGGGTAATACCACGTGTACCGCGCAATATGATGTCGCATGTTACGAGGTTACATTTAATGATACCACGCATGGCAATCCACAAGTAACCTCCGCCAACAACCCGGCGCGATATGTAAAGCATGGCGTAACCGGCGAAAATGCATGGCAAGGACGTTGGTATATGGATTCCGACTGTTCGATTCCATGGTATGATGGTGCGCACCCGCTAACGGTTGGTACACCGACCAAGGAGCATGCAACATTTACTGGATATTATGATGAGGGTAAAGACCCAGACGCGCAGGTTTTTGGTTCCAATGGTGTTTTGACTGATGATGGACAGGGTTGGGAAACCAATGAGCCCACCACATTATACGCGCAATACACTTGTGATCACATGTATCACCTTATGCCAGACGGTTCGTGTGGTTCATGCGATACGAACGAATATTGGGATCCAACCGCTAACGATGGTGCCGGCGATTGTGTGTCTTGTGCCACCGGAACATCTGGCCAATTCCCGTACAGTACCCCACCGTTTAACTGGAGCATTAATCAGTGCTATAATTACTGTGGTTCGGCACCAGGGACAGACGAACAGTTTTGCGATGTGGATCCCAGTGTTGCGGATCTTTATGACCCCAGCGGGTTTAGGATAGTTGATGATGTAACTAATTCAAATAGTCAACATAAACAGATCGAATTCTATGGAAATTATACTGCCAATCCACGAGTAACCGCATGTGATGGCACGGTTCAATATTGCGCATACGGTTTTGTTTTCGGGGACGGTGATAATTATAATGCGCGTATAAAACCAATGACCGCACCGGTTGACTTCCGTAACGCCGGTGGTACGGATATTTTGGGCACACGTTACATCTTTGGTTCGCGTGTCGGTGGCGGCAGTATCGACGTTAATCCATCCAGCGCCAAGGTGTGGAGTCAGATTGTTGGACCCGCCCAAAAAACAGAATTGAATTCGGGTAATGGCAATTATGATGACTACTATTATACATACATAATCTATCCAACGTATCTTGCGCCCGACCCACATACACCGACTGGGTATGAATTCACCGGGTATTATTATCCACAGGAAGATGGCGCCCAATATGTTGAGAATCGGGAATTAAATGGCAATAATGCGCAAAGTGTGTTGGGTTCGCAAGGTGGTGATTCCAATACCGCACGTAATCTATATGCAAACTATGAATTGCATAATTATACATTGTCATATGATTGTAATTGTCCGGATGGTGTAAATTGTGAACCCCACCCAGCAGATCAACAAGTGCAGTATCAACAGCCTTATACCCCGCGCACAAATACATGCAGATACGCCGGTCACACATTTATTGGATGGGCGCTTGATCAAAGTGGTACCATCGATTTAATCGAACCAGATAATCAGGATGGAACTTATAATCCAAAGCAGTGGCTATATACGGAAGATAAGACTTTCTATGCCCAATGGGCCAACACATGTTACGAGGTTACATTTGATGATGCCGCAAACGGTGGTCGGTCTGGCGATGATACTAACGGGCCATTATACGTAAAACCCGGTGAGAGTAGTTGGGTAACCCGTTGGTATACTGATCCGACATGCGAAACCCTTTGGTACGACACACCGGGGTATCCCTATGGTACTTATGTGGGTGGACAAGGTTTGTTGGTTTTGCCACACATGCCACAAATGGATAATGGACATTTTATCGGATATTTTGATGCTGACGATACCAAAGTGTTCCAAAATAATTCTTTAACCAATCATCCGAATATAACTGATGATGGTCTCACTTGGACCACCGACACCGATGCTACATTGTATGCGAAATATGAATGTAATTTCCCGTATCACCTTAGTATGGTTGATGGAAGGCTTGTGTGTACGGCATGTAACGCGGGTGAATATTATAATTCCGACGATGGTTTATGCCACAGTTGCAATGCCGACCTTAGCAGCACAAATGTAAGCGGTTGGACCAGTAGGCAGCCATATAACTGGAGCATCAATCAATGTTATCGTAATTGTGGTACGAGACAATCGGACAATCAGCTAAGCTGTATACGAATATCAGATATCACCAGTGGAATAGATCAGTTTGTAGATAACAGCACGGGAACACAGATTTCATTCTATGGTAACGAATTTGTCGGTGATGAAACATTTAATACCTGTCTTGAATCTACGGGCGCCAAATATTGCCCCCAAGGTTTACTTGGAATAAGTTACGGAATGGTCCAAACGGAACCAATTGCCGCCCTGGTTAATTTCCACGACACCGCATCCGATAATGATACCAAACGTTGGATTATGGCGCGTCGCAGTATATTAGAACAAGAAGATACAGGAATTAATGTTCCACTTATGGGTGCGTTTGGGTGGAGCCAGGTTGTCGGCCTTGGGCAACAACGAATTATCGATGACAACCATCCGAATCAAACATATATTGTTTATCCGTCGGATTCGGCGCCAGAGGCTGAATCTCTTACCGGTTATAATTTCATAGGTTACAATGACCGAGATAATGAACATGAGCCGATATACGTAGAAAATCGTACATTAAATTCCAGTAATGCGGGCACCGTGCTTAATGGTTTGGGCAGTGTTTTCAGTGATCAGCGCGACCTGTATGCACAGTATGATTGTGCCGCGGGTTATAGCTGGCAAAACGGCGAATGTAAACCTGAGGTTGACTTATGCCAGGCACAATTGCCGACGGTTCCAGATCCACATGCAACCATGACAGTGGCATTTGAAAATGATCAGTGCGTTTACACGATTACATGTAAATTGTGTCCAAACGGTACATCCGGCTGTTATAACCATGATGGCAATCAGACTTGGGAAATAACCGGTCCAACAACGGGGGTATTGCCTGGAACGTTCTGTACACCAACTGAATATGTTGTTACATACGATTGTGGTTCTGGTAACGACGGCGGCACGGCCCGGGATACCGACAATCCGGTGGCTTATAACGAGACTTATACCGTCTTGGCGAATGGTACCACCAATGGCGGTGTTGTCAGTTGTTCTTCGAACGCCGGACAATTTAACGGCTGGAGTTTTAACGGGAATGGTAGCACCTATACCAGCGGTAACTCAATTTCCCCGTGGATTTACAATATGGAAAATCCAACCCTAACGGCTGTGTATAGCGAATGTCCAGAAGGCTATGTACTCATAAATAATTCACAAGTTCTAAATCAGTGTATGCCCAGATGTTCTGTTGAATGTACGGAAACCTGTCCGTATGAGCATGCCGATCACTGTGAATATTCACCTTCGGGGCATAGCACAGAAGGGTATCAGAATAGGGAAATTTTCGATCCCGATGCACCCTGTTTATACGAGCAAAGTGGTGACGAAATAGGACCGTTTGATTGCGCTATAATCAAAGTGGTATGTGAATATCCGTATTATTGGAATAGTGAGGCCGAGGAATGTCAACTGTGTCCATCCGGGTATCACATAAACGCCACTGGCGATGGATGTGATCCAGAAGGGCAATATGTAATAAACCTGAATGCGAATATTGGTGCGTTGTCGGGGAATAATAGTAATGTTCAAAATAAACTTTATACGATACACAACACAGGCGTTTATATTAATGAACAACGTCGCGAGCAAGATTTGATGACCCCATCATCCAATCCATTGCCACGTGCGCCTGAAAGATTTGCTACGGTAAAGTTCTATCTAAATTGTAACAGTAATGGACATTTTACTTGGAATGGCCAGCAAACGTCAGAGAATATAGTTGAACCGATTTATTCAACTTTTAAAGGATATTACAATGCCGCGAACGGGACAAATCAATACATTGATAATCAGTTGCCATCGCCTTATATTACACTTGATGGACAGAATGCGGGTAAAGATTCCACAGGTGAAACATGGTGGGCACAGTGGACACCTGGTACTACGGAATTTCCAAATAATCCGACCTGTGATGGATATACATTCGGCGGATGGTATACATCAGCGAATGGTGGCACCATTGTGTCACAGAATGGGGATACAACCCTAACGATGGATGTGAATAGGGATATTTATGCACATTGGAATGCTGGTGTATATTCGGTTAATTTAGACCCAACCGATGGTACGGCCGGTTCTGTTACCAAATTATACGAAAAGTATGGTACCGGATGGAGTAAGAATGGGGCAGAACCCTTTACTTCACCTTTGCAATTAAGTCAATCAGAACGCCCGTCTTCAAATGATGAAACCAAGATATTTGCGGGATTTTATGAACGCCAAGGTTGCGGTGGTGCACAACGTATTAATGCGAACGGTTTGGTTGTTGATACGACGGCGACTGTGCTTACCGATAATAGTCAAACTTGGTACGCATGTTGGCAAAATAACAATGGACCGTTCAAAGTTATATTCAAATGCGATAGTGGTTCGATTGTTCGCACCTATACTGTTGAGTACGGTGATTTGCTAGCTCCGGCTGTACCGGCAAACACAGCTTGCACACAGGCCGGAATGGCATTTAGCAGGTGGAAACCAATGGAACATACCGGTGAAGTCAATACGATTCCTGCGGGATCATCAAACACATATTGGAATTACCGTTTTGGTGAAACCTTTGTTCCGGATTGGCTTGGGGGCGATTTTGTCGTAACCTTGAATCCGAACGGTGGTACGGGTGGGGTAAGCGCAATATATGAACAATATGGTGTCAATTGGTATCTTAGTCCCAATCATCAAAATCCAATAAGTATACTAATCGGTTCACAATTGCCAACCAAAACGAATCAAACATTCCAAGGTTATTTGAGCCCGAACGGTACGGCGATGGGTAATGTTACTTACAATAATGGCGATATTGTATGGACATTACCACCCAACACCCAGGTAACCAGTGATGAGACATGGATGGCACAATGGGGGGATTGCCTTGCACATTGGTATCTTGACAATGGCGTGTGTAAAGAATGCCCCAGCGGCTTCCAAGATAACCCATCACCCAATAATATAGACGATTGTTACAGTAATTGCACAAAACAATGCGTGGAATATGATTGTTGGTCATTACCGGGTGTTGAACGTTGCCATAACAACAGTGTTGACTATCCTGGTAGAATCAACTATCCCGGTGGCACACCGTGCAATCTTTTCCAGTATGGATATAATATACCCGGATGTACATGGGTGATAGATGAATGTATGGTTGGATATCATCTGAGTTCAAATGGCAAAGAATGTTTACCGAATGACCAGCATTATATTGATTTGAATTCACAACTTTATGTTGGCAACATACAACAAGGGGACGTCGCAATCCCCAGCAGGTTATATACCATAGAGGATGCCGGTGTTTATATTGATGAACGTCGTCGTCCTATCGATCTAATGGATACAGATAATAATTCGTTGCGCTATGAAATGCCAAAAAAATATGTTATTGTGAAACTTCATGGTAATGGCACAAGTTTCTACTGGAATGCGAGTAGCGACACGACAGAAGATCATACGGCCAATATTAACCTTATGTTTAACGGTTTCTATGAAAATGGAAACGATTATGAACCAATGATAGGTGCCAATCGTTATATCACAGATGGTGATTACGGCGGTATGGCGCGTGGTAAATCATATACGTCGAATCAGACATGGGTTGCCCATTGGTCGGCCAGCACCGTTACATTACCAAGCCCGGACCGTAACGGATATGAGTTTATCGGTTGGTATGATGCGCCGGTTAATGGAAACATGGTGTCCGGTGGTGACCAATCGATTCCGGTCGGTCCAAGCGCAAATATGGAATTATGGGCACATTGGAAGGCTGAAAGTTATGATGTGACCTATAGCTGTGGCGGTGGTGATGGCGGCCCCAGCACCGATTCCGCAACGTATAATGGAACATACGTAGTAAGAGATAATTTTGGTAATGACGGCTTTATACGGTGCCAAAAATCTGGATATGGATTCGACAGATGGAAGTTTAATTATTCCAATGATCTTGTTCAACCGAATACCATTTATCAAAATTGGACTTATGAAAATGGAACGTTTACCGCAAACTATGAAGAATGTAGTAATGGCCAGTATGTTGCAAATGGCATATGCAACGCTTGCCCAGGAACTCATCCGTTATCGGATCATTATACCGCAATACAAAAAGAAGATTGTTATAAAAATTGCACAGTTTCATGTACGTATACGAATTGTCCAGAATATGGGCAAGAAGGCGTTTTGTATTGCGACCCTGATTTGACCCACACATTTAGTGGTACCGCGTTTTGGCCCAGCGAAGATTGTAATATAAATGCAGAATCAACAACGTGTCCGTATACAGTTGTGTGTGATAGATCCAATGGGTATTATTGGAACGGTGTTGCATGTGTCCGGGATACCGATAAGCAACACATCATCACATTGAATCAAAATGGTGGAACCGGTGGCCAGGATAAACTCTACACGATTTATCAAACGAATGTATATCGTGATGTGGCGCGTACAGAAGCAATGAGCACGAACGAAAATCCACTGCTCAGGCACCCAACAAAATCCGTTACGGTAACATTTAACTATTGCGATGGTGGTAATAACGGCCCAAGTTGTGACAATGCGCAGAGAATAACAACACAACCCGTTAATCTTGATTTGAATGGATATAATGATACACAATCAAGCAATTCTGAGCGGTATATATCCAAGAATTCGAATGACGGTAAATACTATATCACCTTTTCTGGTCTTGACGCCGGTAAAAGTTACAGCGATAATAACCAAGTATGGTATGCGAATTGGGCGGGCAATACTGTTTCGCCTTGGCCTAATGATCCAACATATGTAAACAATGATATGTTACCTATCACATACCGGTTTGGTGGATGGTGGACTGAAAGTCAGTGCGGGGACAATGTTTCTCAAAACACAACGGTGGACAGCAATAGAACATGGTATGCCCATTGGTGTGCCCAGTGTCCATCAACAACGATAGAACATGGAACGTGTACTCAGGGACAATCATGGTGTGGATGGTGTGATGCAACAATTACATGCGATACAGGGTATGAGTGGAATAATACCCAAAAGAAATGTCTTCCGATAACTGGGTTGAAAATAACATATAGACCAAATGGTGGAACCCCGAGTAGTAATATTGATGCTGGTGTTGCGTATGGTGACACTTTCACCACACTGGGTATAATAAACTCATTCACCAAGCCGAAAAATCGTCTGATAAATTGGACACGTTTCTCAACTAACTGTAGCAATTTGCCACAAAGTTTTGAACTTAGTCAGACTTATACCTATGGTTGCAATGGTGATACCACATTGGATGCCAATTGGAAAGAGTGTCAATGCCGTTTCAGTAATAACTCCGGTGTTCAATCTTGTACCTACCTGGATGTGACGACGGCGGTTATTAATAATACATGCCATCCGACGGTGGTTTGCATGGATGGATATGTTAATGGCCGTTATTCATGTGATGATGAACAATCATACTTTACAGAATGCACCGCCGAATGTGACATATGCCCGGCCGGAACTTATCAGAATGAAGACCAATGCACGCAATGCGAAGGAAATACAATATCCGCCTCGGGTGTAACGGAATGCACACCGTGCAGTAGGGGTTATCATGCAAACTCAGACCATACAGAATGTACACCAAACACAATCACAATCGATTGGGATGAAAACGGTGGACAGAATTTACAAAATGGTCAGTGCACATATGATAGTAACTTGACACTTGAACAGGCACCGCAAAATGCACCAGAAGAGGCTTTCTTGGGTTGGTGGCTGCATAATCGCGAACTTGGGCGCAAAAATGCCGGGGCCAGTGTTCAGTGCGAATTCGATACCGTCGGTGTATATGATGGAACCAGCTATGATATCCAGGCGGATTGGAAACATTGTGAATGTGATAAACCGTTGAATCCGCATGTGTCCAGTTGCTATGCGTCTGGAACATCTAACGGAACATGCGAATGCTTTTTAGTAGCGTGCGATCCTGGCTACAATAGTGTTGCATCGACAATATATACATGCAGTCCGGAATGTGTTGCGATCAGATCTAACGTGAGATATACTTGTGGTGATGGCGACGGATTCCCACCTACGCCTGATACCGCAACATATGATGAGCCGTACACTGTAAAGGACAATACCGGCTGTCATAAAGATGATGCACCATTTGTCGGATGGTTGTTTAACGATTCGTTGTATGCAGGTGGGTATGTGATCAATCCTTGGACATACACTGGTGATGCAACATTCGTCGCGCAATATGGCACACAATGCCAATATAACGAAATATTGATAAATAACACATGTGTACCGTGTGATTGTTCGTATGGCGATAATAGCGGCGTTAGTACATGTAATAGGTATCCGATTGCACCCAATAATTGTGGTGGTACGCCAACATGTTTGCCTGGTTATATGGGGCCCAGTGTCAATTGTACTGGTCCGGGTAGTACAAATTGTACTGCAACATGTACACCATGTGGTTCAACCCAGATATCGGTTGGTAATACTTGTGAAGATTGTACCTGTACTGGTACGGGTGCAACATGCGGACAATTGTCTGTAACGAATAATAGGTGCAATTGGACACCGCAATGTTTAGATAGGTATATTGATTTGTCCCACAACTGCTATGGCGGTTCAAATTGCAACGCATCTTGCACGGAATGTCCGGCGGGTTGGATATCCAATGCCGAACATACGAAATGTATAGAATGTGATGGCGGAACATATCAAAATGGCAACGAATGTGTTCCATGTAACACCCCAGGATATACATCACTGCCCGGCTCAACAAGTGTGGCTGATTGCAATATACCACTTCAATACACCATAGAATATCAGGCAAATGGTGGGGTAAATGCCAGAACACATATTGCCGGTCAACCCGAATATCAACGTGATTTAACATATAATGAAGGTTTTGTAACGTATGATGGCACGATATTCACAAAAACGGACAGTGTTGTTACAAATTGGGATGTAATAAGTGGTGGTAGTTATACGGAACCAAAGCATTGGTATACGTATTATGAAACCGACAACACAAAATTAAAGGCGCATTGGACACCATGCGAATGCGACCTTGGTGCGGGTGCATCATCATGCGGAATGTTATCGACCGACGATAACACATGTAACTGGACGAATCCGGTTTGCCAAGACGGTTATGTTTCACCAACATTTGAATGTACCGGACGGGGCGACACGAATTGCACTTTGACATGTGGCCAATGCGGCGCGGATGAAATAATCGTTGATGGTGTATGTGTGCCGTGTACTTGTACGGCCGGTGATGGTGCCGCGTCTTGTACCCCGGGTTCTACATCCAACAACAAATGCACCGCAACGGGTCAGTGTTCGGCGGGATATGGAAATGATAACGGAAACGCAAATATTGAATGCAGCGGTACTAACTGTGTTGTAAGTTATAACAAATGTAATGATGGTCAGATATCCAATGCAAATTGCGAATGTGTATGCTGCCCAGAAAATACATACCAAGACGGTAATGTATGTAAAAGTTGTCCGACCGGCACCACATCGCCCGCCTGTTCTACATCGGCAAGTGCATGCACAGTGTCCGGCTTTACACTTGTCTATCGTTCGAATAATGGTCAAAATCGTACGGTTAGAGAGAATTATGACTATATGCAATCGTTTATTACCAAACCTGGGACAACGTTTGCGTGGGCCGGACATATCATGACACAGTGGGATACGGCGGAAAATACTGGAACCAAGACGTTTGCCGATGGCTATGCCGAACTGAATCGCAATTATGTTTACCGTGATGTGGCCAACATAATTCTTGATGCACATTGGGAACAATGTACATGCACCGAAGGCGAAGGCGAAGGTGTGGTTGCGGGTTCGTGCATTCCGCTGTCAACAAATGATAACACCTGTGGATGCAACGCCACATGTAATGATGGTCTTAGATTTGCTGGCTGTAATTGCAATGGTACGGATGGTACGGCATGCAGCCCGGTTTGTGAACCGATGAAATATAATGCGGTTTATACTTGTGGTTCGGGCACTGGTGCTGGATACAGCGAAAGTGTCGCATTCGGGGCAACCTATCATATCAAAGATAACGTGTGGTGTGTAAAGGATAAGTCAACATTTGCGGGATGGAACTTCAATGGTGATAATGTTATATATCTTGGTGGTGATCCGATAACCTGGAACTATAAAACCGATCGTGAATTTATGGCGCTGTGGTGCCCAAGTTGTTTGGATCCCGCAGATCATTGTGAATTGCTTATACCGAATCCAGGCGAATGCCAGGTAACTTGCAACGAGGGCTATCGTTGGGACAGCGACCAAAAGAAATGTATTGCCAAAACTGATTTGCGTTTGACGTATCAACCGAATGGTGGAAAACCAAATCAGGACAAAACTGACTTTTTAACCTATGGTCAATCGTTCACAACTAAATCGGGAACAACATATACAAAGGCACGTCATATTATGACACATTGGAATGTTGAATCTGGTGGCGAACATACGTTTACTGCCGGAATTGCGCAACTGAAATCACCATATACGTATAAAACCGATGGCGATACAGTCTTGTCCGCACAATGGCAAGAATGTGCTGATGGAACAATCGTCATAGGAAACGAATGTGTGGCGTGTTCATGTACCGAAGGTGCCGGTGTGGTTCACAATTCATGTTCGGTTCAATCTACGGATAACAATCTGTGTACCGGAACGGTTGAATGTCAGGATGGATATGTCGGTGCAAATGTATCTTGCGATGGTGCGCAATGTACGGCGACATGTAATGCGTGTCAATTTAACGAGGTATCTGTAAATGGGGAATGTGTTGAATGCGAATGCACACCTCTCACAGAAAAAGGTGCGACATCGTGTGGAACCGAATCGATCGTCAATAACATGTGTAATTGGGGACCGGCAACCTGTCGTTTAGGGTTTGGTTATCCGGTTATCGCCTGTAGCGGTAGCAATGATCAGGTTTGTGAAGCATCGTGCACGATATGCGATGCCGGATTCTATGGCGACGATGGCGTTGAATGTAAACCATGTCCGAATGGCAAAACATCATATCCGGGTTCGACATCGATTAATCAATGCTTTATTGACCCGGGCAGTTGCGATGACGATGAACATGTCGAACAGGGCGTATGTGTACCGAATGTTATGGAATGTGCGGCACCGGATGCGTACCTTGCCACGCGGACTTGGAACGCATCAATCGGAACTTATGGTCCATGTATTATCGAAAGTTGTATCGAAGGGTATCATATCTTGGCCAATACATGTGTGTTAAATACGTGCAGCATATCACACGGGCATGGCGAATATGATCCGGGTTCAGATACATGCTATGTAACAAAATGTGATCCGGGTTACTATGAAAGCGGTAATGCCTGCGTCGAATGTGAAAACAAAATTGTTGATGGTGATGTCGCGGTCAGCAGTTATGTATCCGAATGTGAAATTGCGGCGTGTATGTACCAAGGTCAAAAGTACGCGTTGGATACAAAGAATAATGAGTGTGTCCCGATTTGTACCGCCGACAGGTTTACGCTTGAAGATCCGGATAATCCAACGGGCACGATACAGTGGGATGAACGCACCAAGAAATGTATCCGAACCTGTAACCCGGGATACAAGATGTGGTAAGGATATTGACACATGAGCGGAGGGAAAAATCAATTAAAAAAATCAAGCCAAACGCCCAAGAATCAAGATGATATCTTTGGGCGTCTTGGTGATTTAGGTGTTCGCTCGTTTGGGGGTATTTATAACAATTGCAAATTTGTATGCCATGTTTTTCGTGCAATATATTATATGTTACGCGGGCGCAGCGACATGCGACGTGTTGATTTGTGGGTTGAAATTGATGCCGCCGGCCTGCGTGCGATTCCTATTATTTGTTTGGTAAGTTTTATGGTTGGCCTTATTATCGCTTTTGTCGGCCACATGCAATTGGAAATGTTTGGTGCGGAAATTTATGTTGCGGCACTTGTTGCGATTTCCATGGTGCGTATTGTCGGCGCAATTATGACGGGGATAATTATGGCCGGCCGCACAGGCGCATCGTATGCCGCGGAAATCGGTTCAATGCGCGCGAACGATGAAATTGATGCGCTGAAAACCATGGGGATTTCGCCGATGGAATTTTTGGTTTTGCCACGCGTAATCGCGCTGACGATAACGATGCCGTTGCTTACAATCATTGCGGACGCGGTTGCAATATTTGGTGGCATGTGTGTTGCGATATCGATTATGAATGTTTCAATTGCGGAATATTGGCAAACTACACTCGATTGGATAAGTTTCAAGAATTTTGCGGTCGGTGTTTTTCATGGATGGATTTTCGGTTGGGTAATTGCGATAACGGGTTGCATCTGTGGCCTGCGGGCCGAAAGAAACGCGGCTGGAATAGGGCGGGCGACAACACGCGCGGTGGTTATGGCGATTGTTGGGTGCGTTGTTGCGACGGCGATATTAACATTAGTATTTAATTGGCTGAATATATAATGCGGAAAAGTGAAAAGACTTTTATCAATATCGAAAATCTAACGCTGGGGTACGGCGGGCGCGTGGTTGTCGAAAATCTGAGTTTCAATATAAACACGGGCGATATTTTTGTGATTATGGGATTGTCTGGTTGTGGGAAAAGTACGATAATGCGTTCGATTGTGGGACTAAATCAGCCGATGTCGGGACATATAATTGTTGATGGCAAAGATATGTGGTTGATGCCAGAACAGGCGCGTGAAAAAATAATTGAAACATTTGGTGTGTCGTATCAAAGTGGTGCACTGTTTTCATCAATGACCTTTGGTGAAAATGTAGCACTGCCGATGGAAATGAAAACGAATATGTCCCGGCGTGAAATTGAAAAGCAAGTTCATAAAAAACTTGAACTTGTGGGACTCGCCGGATACGAAAATATTTATCCCGTGGACGCAAGTGGCGGCATGATAAAGCGCGCGGCACTTGCGCGGGCATTGGCGCTAAATCCGCGTGCACTCTTTTTCGATGAACCGTCGGCGGGCTTGGATCCGGTGCGCTCAAAGCAACTTGATGATTTAATAGTCACGATAAATAAAAAAATGGGAACAACAATTGTTATGGTAAGCCATGAATTGGCATCGATTATGTCAATTGCAACAAATTCTGTTTATATTGGAAATAAAACTGCGCTTGCCATGGGCAGGCCACAACAAATTTTGAAAACAACAAAAAATGCTGAAATCATAGAATTCCTAACACGTGAAACCAAAGGGGACAAAAAATGAAACAACCATCAAGGCGCGCAATCGGCGGATTTATATTTTTAATCATTTTGATTATCATCGGAACGGTCGTGTTCTTTTTCGGCCGGCGGTTTGACCGCAACTATGTAACGCCTGTTTTGTTTTTCGAAGGTTCGGTAAAGGGCCTGTCGGTTGGTTCCAATGTTTACTTCCGTGGCGTGCCGATTGGACACGTGGAAAAAATACAACTTATTCCGAATAACGAAGATAAAATTGTTATTCCCGTTTATGTTCGTATTGATCCACGTATGACGGCGCACGGCGAGATGTCGCGTTCGGAAATGACGGAATGGATAAACGATTTGATACAGCACGGATTAAAGGGCAAATTGCAAACGCAAAATGTTTTGACGGGACAAATGATAATTGAACTTGATTTTTATCCGCGTTATCCCGGACATTTCTTGGCAGAAAAGTACGGTATCGACGATATTGAAATTCCGACTGTCCCATCAATGCTCCAAGAAATTTCACAAAATCTTGAAAAGATTCCACTATCGGACATATCAACAAACATAAACGGCGTGTTGCAACAATTGCACGAAGATATGCCGGCCCTGATGCGCCAATCGACCGAGGCGGTGGTCAGCATAAATCGCCTTGCAGATTCAATCGCGGGGCCGGGCACGACGACACTTTCGGACTTTAACAAAATGATTCGCGATGTTAGTGATGCGGCGCGCGCTGTATCACGACTTAGCGATTATTTGGAACGGCATCCAGAGGCACTATTAAAAGGAAAAGGAGGATATTAAAATGAAAAAATATATTTGTTTGATTGTTGCAATATTTGCGCTTTCTGCATGTACGCTTTGGCGGACCAGTGAACCCGCGCGTTTTTACACCTTTACAACGCCCGAAGTGTCGCAAATCCGCGGGCCTGCAAAGGTAACAACTGTCGCGATTGAAAATGTTAGTGTGCCCCAGGCCATTGACCGCCCGCAAATTGTTATGAAACATAAAAATTCGAACATGATGATGGTGTCTGAATTTGATAGGTGGATTGATGGGCCTACAAATTCTTTGCCGGTTGTGATTTCTGAAAATATGAATCAGTACGCAAAAAACATCAGCGCGAAACCAACAAAAAATTCGGTTGAGGCGCGCAACGCAAAATACATTTTGTCGGTGGACTTTGTTAGATTCGAAACGGAATTGAACGGCAAGATTACTATATCCGCATGGTGGACGCTTTCGAACAATCGCGGCGATATTGTTGCGCAAAAGAAAATGACACAAACCGCGGACACGCCGGAATTGGAAGCGGGCTATCCGAACTATGACGCTATTGTCGCGGCACAAAGTAAATTGCTTGCGCGCCTATCCTATAAAATCGCCGACGTGATAAGTGATTTGAAGTAAAAAACTTTCTTTCCATTTAGGGGCCACAAAATGTTCAACATTTTGTGTGTGATAGTTAAAGGTTTTTTACATCCATTTTTTTGCCCATTGGCGCAATGCTTCGGGCGACAGGCCGGTGTCCAGGCGGGCGCCGCGTTCAACGTGTGCATCGGGTGCGAGCTTTTGCATATTCTTGCCGGCGTCGCCAATCGGGCTGCCACCGGATGTGGCGAACGGAACGATTGTCTTGCCTGCGAAATCATAGGATTCCATAAATGTGTCGATGATTGATGGTTCGCGATACCACCAGACCGGAAACCCGACAAAAATCGTTTCGTATTTTGAAAGGTCTGGGATTTTCTTGGCGATTTTTGGGCGGCACGTGCGGTTGTTCATTTCGGTTGTTGTGCGACTTAATTTATTAGTCCAATCCAAGTCATCTGCGGTGTATTTTTCCGCCGGTACGATTTCAAACAGGTCCGCATCAATCGCCGCCGCCAAATCCTCGGCCAGGCCGCGCGTTGTTTCGGTTGCACTAAAATACGCAACAAGTGTTTTTTTCTTCATGGGGTTCTCCTTTCTTTCGTTTCTATACGAATTATACAGTGCGTGTGGCCCGAAAAGCAAAAGGATTAAAATCGGGGATGTGCGGCAATTAAATTCTGGGCCGAAAGAAACAGCGGGCTTGGCAAATTATCAAGTGAAAACCATTTCCATTCATCACATTTTTCCGGTTCCCTAAGTTTGGGTTCTGTGGTAATGCCGTCCGCGCGATAGTGCAGGGTGATATAGTGCGCGTCTGGGTAAATATCACTTGTGATACCAATAAGGTGGAATTTATTTTCCGGAACGATTATCCCGGTTTCTTCGCGCAGTTCGCGCGCGGCGCAATGTTTTGGCATTTCATCATATTCGGCCTTGCCACCCGGTGCCGCCCATGTGCCGTACCCGTGTGGCGAAAGCCGCCGCCCAAGCAACACATGGCCCGTCGGATCAAAAATCCAGCAACCAATTCCAACACGAGGGTTTTTATTTTCAGACATGTAAGTCCTTTTTTTGGGGGTATTATTGCAGAAGTTTATCGTTTGTCAATAAAACAAGTATAAATAACGCTTGCGTTAAGTAAAAAATAATATATAATTTGTGGCACATCGGGGCGTAGCTCAGTCTGGTAGAGTACTTGCTTTGGGAGCAAGGTGTCGAAGGTTCGAATCCTTTCGCCCCGACCATAGAATTAAACAAAAATACCACCGAACTGGTGGCATTTTTGTTTAACTATATTGTTGTGTGTGGGGCGAAAGGATCGGTGCGAGTGGCGCAAGCCCGCAGCACCAATACGCAGATATACAATTAGAAAAATCATAAAAACGGAGTTTTTGTTACCACGAGTTTTTATAGATTTTTCTTGTTGTATATCAAGGAGGAATTCGCCCCGACCACACTTCGCCAAGGCTTCGTGTGGCGTGTCCCCGCTTTCGCCATGGCGATATTCCAAGTTCAACTTACTCGATAACACCACAGGCAATGCGCGCGCCACCGCCACCCAGTGCCGTGGGTGTGTCGCTGTAATTATCTCCGCCGGCGTGAATCATAATAGAGCGGTTTTTGATTTCTTGGACTTTTAAATTTGGAACATTAAAAGATGTGTTAACGGTGCCGTCCGCAGACACGTCCAAGACCGGCAGGTCGCCTCTGTGCCCACCAGCTTGATTGGGACCCATGTGGCGGCCGGTTTTGTCTGGGTCATAGTGGCCACCGGCCCGGAGTGCGGGTTGCAAATTCCCGTTGGCATCTATATCTGGGCCGCAATTGGGATTTTCGTGAATATGAAAACCATGTTTGCCCGATGGCAGATTATGCAAGTCAACATTTACCAGCAGTTCTTTTGGTGTATCCGTAAAAGAAACTTCGCCTATTTTTTGGCCTGTGCCGGATGTGGTGGTCAAATAAATATCTGAACGTGCGCCGGGTTGATGATGGTTGCAACCCGTTAATAACAATAACGAATATATCAAGATTTTTTTCATGCGTGTCCTCCCCGTGCTGGTTTAGGTATGTCTGTTTATGATAACTATTAAGGAAACGCGTATTTTTTGCAAAAGGAACGTTTTCAAAAGTGCTTCTTCATACCACAAAATTTTGCATAACAAATCGTTTTAATAATTTTCTTTAACTGTCTGAATTCACAATATAATTTATTGCATAATTTGCGGCGGCCAGGCCGAAGGTTCCGGTTACGGTTATGATGGACCCCATGTTTTTATCCGGCGTTTTTTGGGGAGCTGGGGGTTCGGTCGAAAACACAACCGGGAAATCGCTGAGATTCCGTTCGCGGACCAATTTTCGGATTTGCCGCGCAAGCGGGCAGGCGAGCGTTTTCGATAGTTTTGCGATTTTTACTTGCGTCGGGTCGGTCTTGCGTGCCGCCCCCATTGAAGAGATAAAAGGAATATCGTTTTGTTCGCACCACTCATAAAGTGCAACCTTGGACATAACCGTATCAATCGCATCGATGACGAAATCGGGGGACACGGGGGGCAGGGTGTTTTTATCGAAAAAAATGTCCAATTCTGTAACCTTTATGTCCGGTGATATTGTGGCAATATGTTCGCGGGCCGCCGCAGTTTTCTTTTGTTCCAGTGTGTTTTGTGTTGCAAACATTTGGCGGTTGATATTTGATTCTTCGATTTTATCAAAATCCACCAAAATTATGTGGCCGACCCCCGATCGGGCCAGGGCATCGATGGCAAAAGAACCGACCGCGCCACATCCAACGACCATGACAGTCGCGCGTTGTAGTTTTGCTAATTTTTCTTCGCCGAGCAGCAGGCGGCATCGGTGTAATCTATCCGGCATAGTTTATAACCCCACTAAAATTTTTATTGATTTGTTCGTTTAATTCGTGCGCATCGCGCCCGCGCAGTTTTGCAATTTCGCGCGTGGCGGTTGTCAAGATTTCGGTTTGTGTGGCCGACGTATCGCTGTCGCTTTCGACCAAGATTTGGTCAGGGGGCGCAACCCCCGCCGTATCATTTATGCGCCCGTTCCGCGCAACGTATGAAAAATAGGTGTTGTATTCGGAAAGCATCAACATAATTTTCGCATTTCCGCCAAACGCGTGCGCGACAATCGGGGTGCGGGGGTGGTGCGACTTTAATATATACAACACTTTGTCCCATGCGCCAACGCAGTGCAGGTGTATCGGGCGGTCAAATTCAATCGCGATTTCAATTTGGCGCGTAAAGATTTCGATTTGTTTGTCGATATTCGGATGATATTTATCAATTCCGATTTCGCCAACCATAATCTGCGGATTTGACCCCAGAATTTTTCGCATGCGCGTATCCCAATCGGGGGTTGCGGAATCAATATGCCACGGGTGAATTCCGATACAGACGCGAGTGCGGTTGTCCGCAATTCGGCACAATTCCGCCCAATTGTCGACGGTTGTGGCGTTACAGATTTGCCCGACGATTTCGTTGGTGGGCGCAGAAAAAATATGACAATGTGCATCTGTGTATTTCATGTCTTTTAATATAGTATGGCGCGCGCACCCTTGCAACAAAGTTTTTGTGTATTTATTCATCTTGCATCGGGGTGGGGAAATGTGATAGAATACGCCACGAAAGGCGAGGTAAGATATGCAAATTGGCTTTATTCCGGGAACCCGGCGTGAAAAAATTGGCGAAGTTATTAAACGAATTTATCGTAATACCGCACCCCTGTTGGTGGGCGAGGCGATTTTGTTCACTGTCGCCGGCATCTTAATGCTGGTGCGGCCGATTGAGTTCTTGTCGGTTCTGACATTTATAATCGGTGCGGCGTTGGTTGTGTTCGGGCTGTATCGCGTTAGTATGGTTTTTGTTTCGAATTTGGGGTTCGGTATCGGAACTTATGATGTGTTTTTTGGGTTGGTAACGCTGATTTTGGGCGTGGTGTTTTGTGTCTATCCGCATGATGCGGCGGTGGGACTGATATATGTGTTTGCGGTGTTGTTCTTGCTGAATGCGCTGCGGATGCTGTTCTTTGCGATAAATATGCTGCGCATAGGGTTCGGGTATTATCGCGTGGATTTGGTTGCCGCGGGAATTATGGTTGTGCTGTCGGCGCTGATGCTGATATTCCCAACGATTGCGGGCGGGTTCTTGGTCGTGTGTTTGGCGATATTCTTGCTGCTTTACGCGGCGATAGATGTTTATATGTTCCTTAAATTACTGAATTTACATCATCAGATACGGGCAGGGCGGAAAAAAGTATTGAAAAACGCCTAGGGTTTGTGTATAATCGTCGTATGATGATTCAGAAAGTTTTCTTTTTTGTGCGCCATCACGCCCGTTTGGGTGTGCGGTATTAGCTGTGTTTTTTTCATAGAATCAACGGGCGAACGCCCAATCAACCATTAATAAAATAGAATAGGGGAAATAAAATGGATTTGAAACCAACAAAACCTTTGTCAGGATTTATAGAATTACTGCCGGCCCAGCAACGGTGCTTTGACGAATGCGCCCGCCGGATGCAGGAAGTTTTGCGCATTGCGGGATTTTCTTTGTTGGATTTGCCAGCCATAGAGCGAGCCGAAGTTTTGTCTGACAAAGACAATTGGGATGAGATTGAAACGCAAATGTTTTTGTTTCAGTATGGTGACACGAAAATGGGATTGCGGTATGACGGAACGGTCGGGCTTTCGCGTTTTGTTGCGGGTCATCTGAATGATTTGGTTTTTCCATTTAGGGCAAGCCAGTTTTCAAAACGCTATCGTGGCGAACGGCGTCAGCGTGGGCGTTATCGTGAATTTTATCAAATGGACATGGATATTATGGGTATTAATGCTTTGTCCATAAATTATGATGCGGAAATTATATCGGTAATTCAACAAACACTGAATTCTGTGTCGGAATTTATTGGCGATAATTATGTTAGGATTGGGTCGCGACCATTTTGGGATGCGCTGTTTGATTATTTGAAACTTGATTCTAAGCAAAGGAAAGAGGTATTTGTGCTTGTTGACAAACGCGATAAAATGGGTGAAGAAGAATTTGCTTTGGGGCTTAGTGATACGCTTAAAAATAAAAAAGTTGAAAACGAAATAAAATCAGTGTTTATTAGTGGTTATGAAAAGTTTTTAAACAAATCTGATAGGTTGAATGCCGCAATTTCAGAACTTACCGGTTTTATGGAAAAGTTGAAACAATTTGGTGTAAAAAATGCCGAAATTGACCTGTCTATTGCGCGCGGTTTGGCGTATTATACCGGTCTTGTTTTTGAATTTGGGTTGGTGGATCATCCGGAATTGCAAACCGCGGCCGGGGGTGGTCGTTATGCGGATTTGGTGGAAAAATTCAGCAAAACCAAGATAATAGGTGTTGGTGCGGCAATTGGTTTTTCGCGAATCTTTGTGGCTTTGATGGAATCTGGGGCGATTGATTTGTCGCGGTGGGAACGGCCGATTGATGTTGCGGTTCTGGTTATGGGGGACGACAATATGCCATATGCTATGTCGGTTTTGAATACACTGCGGGCTGAAAAAATCCCGTCTGTGGCGTATCTGGATACCGATAAAAAGTTCAAAAATCAAATTGAATACGCCGATAAAATTATGGCTAAATACAGTATGATAATCGGCGAAGATGAAGTTAAAAATAAGGTTGTGTCCGTAAAGGATATGGCGACGGGTGAACAGAAAACCCTGTCGGTTGCGGACGCAATTAAATTGGTGACCGGGGGCGCAAAAAAATGATAATTGACCAGAAATTATTGGACATAAAAAAACGCGCCGCCGATATTCAGGCGCAAATGAATTCGGGTGATGTTTCGGGTGCTGAACTGACGAAATTATCCAAGGAATATTCGCATGTGGCGGAAATTTTGCCGTTGGTGGACGAATACTTTGCAACAAAGCAGGGCATAGCGGATGCGACCGAAATGCAGCATGATTCTGAATTGCGCGACATCGCGATTGAACAGTTGGAAAATCTTAAACACGCGTTACCTGATATTGAAAAACGCCTGCAGATTGCGTTGCTTCCGCGGGACGATGCTGACGACAATAGTGCAATTATGGAAATTCGCGCGGGGGTAGGGGGCGAAGAATCTGCGCTGTTTGCCGGTGATTTGTTCAATCAATACAAGTCCTATGCGCTGCGACATGGGTGGAAAATCGAAATTATCGAAGAAAACGCGACTTCGTTAAAGGGGTACAAGGAAATTATATTCAAAATCGATGGCGACGGGGTTTATGCGCGCATGAAATTTGAATCTGGTATTCACCGGGTTCAACGCGTTCCGGAAACAGAGGCGGGCGGTCGTATCCATACCAGTGCTGTTTCGGTCGCTGTTATGCCCGAGGCCGCGGATATCGACGTTGCAATCGAAGAAAAGGACATTCGCATCGATGTTTTTCGTGCATCTGGTGCGGGTGGGCAACACGTGAACAAAACCGACAGTGCGGTTCGTATCACGCACTTTCCAACGGGGATTGTTGTAACGTGCCAGAATGAACGCAGTCAGATTCAAAATAAAGCGACCGCTATGGCGGTTTTACGGTCGAAACTGTACGAAAAACAGCGAGCAGAGCAGGACGCGGCGCGCACATCTTCGCGGCGTAGTATGGTTGGTTCTGGCGATCGCAGCGAAAAAATCCGTACTTATAATTTCCCGGAACAGCGCGTAACGGACCATCGTATTAAACTTACGCTTTATAAATTAGATGATATTTTGGCTGGTGGTCCGGGCCTGGACGAAATGATTGATGCGTTGATTGCCGCCGATCAATTGGAACGTTTGGCGGCGATGGAATAAAGAGTGATTAGTGTTAGTGGTTAGTGTTAGCGAAAAGTTGAGAAGGTGTGTTCGTATACGGAAATAATATAATGTTTATACGGAATTATTTGCGTTTTTGTAAATCATGAAAAATATGGCGGGGGACAGTGCTTTTGTGGATATATAAAAGGCGCATAATATATATTATGAATCGTTATTTTTCCGGGTTTTTTGCAATTTTTCCATTTTCTTGTCTATACATTCAACCAAATCACGAATTTCAGAAATCCGAGATGGAAGCAATAAAACAGAAACAATAAACCAAAGACCTACAATAAAACAAAAAACCAAAAAAGAAATATAAAGAATCTCAAACATAAATTATCCTTTCCTTTTGAAAAACTGTAATCTTTTCTTCAGAAGTTTATCAGCAATAAACTCATTTATCAAGTGTTTTTTTCCATGACGTGGAATAATATCGAATTTTTCCTTATAATACCGGGGTAAACCGGATGGAACACCTTTACGAACATAAATACCGTTTTCCTGCATAAACTTAATCATTGCAGCAGACGGTTCACCACCTATACCGGGACGACGGGACATCAAAACAAATTCATTCTGATAATCCGGTTCGGCAGCAAGTTTTTCTTCAAGGGCTTTGCCATTAAGTTTTTTGGTCATATACTTCGCAACATAAGCACAAGAGTCTTCTGTCACATTGCCAAGTTTAACATGGCCAAGTGGCCAATGAGATTGAACCAAATCTTCTTCATCCGGGGAAACACCATAAATAATTGCGTGGTAATGCGGACGACCAAAACGATCACCATGTTCGCCACAGCAAAAATAACGAACGCTGCGCTCTTTTCTTAAACGTTTCCAGAATAACTGTAATTCACGCTTTGATAACTGTCCATCTTCTGGAACATGATCTTCATCATAAGTCAGTGTAGCAAAACATGCCTTGTCATGCTTTTTTAATTCTTCCATCATGCGAATAGACCACAACTTGCCATAGTTCAAACGGCAAGCCATACATTGACCACATGGTGCATACACAACAAGACCATTTTTCTTAACCACACGAAAGGGATTTGTGCATTGCATCTTGACAATCCTTAAAATTTGGTATAAAATACCAGTGAATCCAATGCCGGCAAGCCCGGCTTTTTTTAATGCAGCATCGTACCATTTTTAGAAAAGAAAACAGAACGACGGCCTTTTTTCAAGTGCTTATAAAAAGCACGTTTCCGACGACCTTGCCTTGACATAACTTTGCTCCTATTGTTAAAAATTAATAACGACGTCTGCGACGAAATAAACGACGACGACGACGGGCTACTATGCGACGTAATCTCATATCATGCCTCCTTTAATTTAAATATTAATTCCATACTTTTTCAAAGTACGCTTTCCATAACTGCCTTCTGGATGACCATACAAAACAGTATTTCCTGTTTCTTGACGTTTTCCATTCATCCAATCTTTAACACGCTGCGAACCCTTGGTAACAATATTCAAATAAGAATTTGCACGTTGTTCAGGGGTATTAACAGGCGCACCAGGCGCATATTCTGGATGGTTTTTATACCAATTATAAGTCAAATCAGACAAAGCAGCTTGTTTGTTAATCAATTGTTGCTGCGCACGTGTATAAGAAATATCAGCATCAGCACGAGCAAGCGAAATAGCAATATCAGCATAATTCGACTTAAGATTTGAACCAGCTGCAGATGGGGCAGTAGTATTAACAGCTGCACCGGTTGACGCTGCACCACCAGCAGCAAGCAAAGGATTAAAACCGGCAGCTTTTAAATCGGCAGCACGACGCTGGACAGCAGTATCTTCACGATTAAAAATTTGCTGTTGCAAAGATTTCTGATATTGCCAATTCCTGCGTTCATAATAAAAATTACGCTCATTGTTAAAAATTCCATAATGAGCATTAATACCATTGGTAATGGAATCAATAACTCCACCTATTAAATTAAACACAACAAACTCCTTTTTTGATCGCCAGAGCAGGGGGGCATCTTTCAGATTCAACAATGGATGGGAAATGTTCTTACTGATGCCAACATTTCATCCCTGCTTTTGGCGTTTGGTGTCAGTCCGCACAGTTACATCAAGATAATGTACTGTGCGGACATGTCCTTATGCCGCAGTGTCGGCGGCGGCATTTTGATTTTGCGCCAAAGCTTCACCATTCGGCTTATCGGCTGCTGCATTTTGTGTTTGCGCAGCCTGTTCGCCATCATGTTCAGCATTGGCTTGATTTGCTATTGCCGCCTCCACTGCATCGGTGAATTCCTGCACATCTTCTATCTGGAATCCAGGATGAGCGGTTATATCTTCACCAAAACTATCTGCCGATTCAGCCAAATCGGCAGAGGTTGCAGCGGCAATATTTGCATTCGTTTGTGTAGGAGTTTGACCAGGTTGAACATCGATTTCGTGTTCCGGAATATCATAATGCTGCGGAGTAGCAGGCAAAACAATAGTTCCGTTCTTTAAACCATCTAAAATGCGTTTTAAGGGCATTACTTGTTCCGGCTGTGTAACACTCGGCACATTCTTATAATTCTCGCCTACAAGCGATTCTGAGCGATTATAAGGGGTATTAAATTGCATATTGGCCTCCTTTAAAAATGCCATGGTGTTGGATTCTTTGGAAGTTCACGATAACATTTCAACCGGTGAACGATCTGTATGTTACCATCAGCTTCAGTCGTAACAGCTTTGATACGGTCTGTCTGTGGATGACATTCAACGAATTGCTGCGACAACGTTGGAGCTGTTTCAAAGATACGATTCAAATGGATATACGAAAGATTAGTTCTAAACTTTCCATGCACAGAATTCGATTTGTACCGAAGTTCGTCATAGATAGTATAATAACCAAACGTAGCATCCGGGTCAGCAACAGGTGTCCAAGTTCCATTTTCCGGTGTAGTAATATGACCGTTGGCATCCAAATAAGCACCAGTGAAAAGTGTCTTAATTGGCATATCACGCATACCTAACCGGGTGAACAATGGCCAAGTAAAATCCAAAGCAGATTCACGTTGATATTCAATCGGAATACCTTGTTGATAACCTGATTTAGGAACAATAGTTAAAATACCAATAATCCATCCATGTTCAGTAAACGAACGCTTGAAAATAGAACGAGCATTCGCACCGATACCATGTCCAGCAAGATTACCTTGCGGGGATGTGGAATCAGTCGAAGATGTTTGCAACACTTCCGAAACAACAATTGGAACTTTCATAGAACCAAGATATTCAGCACGTTCAACACGAGCATCCGGGGTTACGACACCAAAATGTGCAAGAACGAGTTCCGGATAACGTACACCACCAAGCGCATTTAATTCTAACCATGCCTGAACTTGCATATACATACGCCAATCATTAATGGAAACAGAATTAAGAGCAGCAGGGTCTGCATACAAAGTTGACCATGCAAAATCTGTTTCAGCAGAAGTTGAAGATGTACCAGAACCACTAATATTATTAACAATAAAAGGTGCAAGTGTCTTACTACCAGCAGCAGAATAATGCATATCAGTATTAGGATATGTTCCGTTACTATAACCATCTATACGAGTATAAGGAGCAAGAGCAGTAGATGCTTCCAAAGACGCCTTACCACTTATTCCAATTCCATAAACATTAAAATACGAAGGTGAAGAAGAACTACCAAGATTAACACGAGCAGTTTTACCACGACCTAAGTAAACATAGCCATCATTATCTGCATACTTAATTGGCAACGGACCAGCAGCACTTCCGAGCGGCAGAACCACTTGCGGACCACGCTGTGTGAAAGGCAAAGTACCGGTGAATAGGTCCTTTTCCCATGTTGTATACAAATCAGCTTGAGATTCAAGGTCTATTTCATCCGGAACTTGATTCTGTGGACGATACCAATCATTATAACACTTGTTAAAAGCACGCTTTGCCATAGTATTAAATGAATCAGCATCATAAACACCAGGGTTAATATTAAGCCAATCTTCATTTGAACCAACAGCAACAGTATAATTTGCACCGTTCATAGGAAGAGTGACATCAGATTCACCATCCGGACCTTTTGAAATCATTTCATCAAAGTCAGGGAAAATAGTCCAATCACGAACAAAAAAGAACCGCAAATAAGCAGTAATTTCATGCATAATTGGATAAATCATAGGATTCATACGGAAAAGAACTTCCGCTCTTTCTGAAAAAGTATCACCGGGGTTAACTTCTTCATGCAGAATAGGGTACATACGACCCATATTGACATCACCTTTGACGTCATGTGTCCGGTCGTAAAACGACCGGGCAGGCATCTTGATTTTAGGCATCACGACCTCCACGTTTAAAGTTTCTTATCATCTGTTCAAGACGATATTCCTGATGGTCTTTCCATTCAGACTCATAGTCTTTACCGTCGAAAACAATCTCTCTGGTAACGCCATCGACCAGGACGAAGTCTTTAACCATAGACAAAGGAAGAGAATCAAGGGAGTTACAAAACGAACGAACCGCAGCCTTGACATTACCAGATGTGAAAAAGGACACCAAGTCACCAGACACGGAGTCCATTCCAAAATAAGGATGGATTTGAACTTTTTTAGCAAGCTCTGATACATCAACAACACCATCATTATCTTGTAAATCTTGAATTACTTCATTTTCTAATTGTTTTTCCATTGTTTTTTCCTTTTCGTTTATCCATACAACCAAATCGAGCTGTACGGGTTGATTATGACGTGTCTTTACAGGAACACGCCGGCTAAGTAGCCAAGGGCAGCACTTACTACCGCCTTCAGCAATTCGAACCAATTTTTTTTCGTCATTTTTCATCCTTTTTTTACCCATCCAAAATTGACAATTTACTTTAACTGTGTCTATACAAAGGCGTATAATATATATTATGTATAGTTTTATTCGCTTGAGCTTATAAAACTATACATAATATGAGTTCACAAAAATAAATTCCTTTCCATAAGTTTTATATATTCTGGTGCGTGATAAAACTATACATAATATGGGGGTTCTCTCTAATTATGAAATTCTGTGTCTGGCGTTTTTATATGCCAGTGCATGATAAAACTATACATAATATGGGTTTTCTCTCAAAGACAAATTTTTTCCCAAGCCGTTTTATATGCTGGCGCATGATAAAACTATACATAATATGGGTTCTCTCAAAGATGAATTATTTTCGGGCGTTTTATATGCTAGCGCATGATAAAACTATTTATATGCTAGCGCATGATAAAACTATACATAATATGGGGGTTCTCTAATTATGAAATTCTGTGTCTGGCGTTTTTTTATTATATGTTGGTACGTGAGATAAAACTGTGCATAATATTGGCGTTGCTGTCATGCCGTCATCCTCATCCCGCGATATCGGGTCCCGCGCAAAACAGGGTTTTGCGTGGGTGATGGTGCGCGGGACCCAGTTTTTGCAAATGCAAAAACTTGCGTCGCAGACATAGAATTTAGTAACATTTACAGGGATGACGGGAAATGAGAAAATTGGTAAAATCGCCCTATTCTGCCCTAAAAAATGCAAAAAAGCCCGGATTTCTGCGGGTTTGCGGTGATTTTGTTGCAAAAAACAGGCCGAATCGCCAAAAGAAAGTATGGATTTTGTTACTCTATCCATATTGCCGCCGTTGATGATGGGGTGTTATTAGCGGTTGGACGGCCGGTTCCACTTGTTGTAACAGGAACTTGAAGATAGTCAGCGGTAACCGTGCCGGACGTGCCAGTGGTCAAAACCTGATATCCTGTGGATTGTGTGCTTGAAACCTTGGTGTCAGTGTACGCCTTGGATGCGAAAATTTCGCGATCCGGCACAGGATCGGCGTGTGTCGCAAATGGCGATGCCATAACTATCAGCCCTAATAAAATCGGCACAAATCTGTACTTTTGAAACATTCTCTATTTCCCTGTGATGCTTATTTTTATCTTTACCTGTGGTTATTGTAACATAAAAAGATAAAATGGTTCAAGATGAATTTTAAAGAAAATTAAAAAATTGTATTCATCGTGTGTGTGAATTTTTGATTTTCTTTTTACGCTTGCGCACGGGTGATGGCGGTGGTATAATTTTACAGTGAAAGGATTGAATCAGTTGGGATTTTTTGGTAAATTTCTTATCGCAGTTTTTGCAGATTTCGTGGCCCGCGGTGCGTGGGCAAATTGTACGTGCCAATGGGATACATGTGATGATAACGAATATTGTAATGTGCTCATTTCTTATCCGTATCCCGGAAACCCCGAATATAGTTATGAATGTACGCCTTGTCCAAATGGGCAAGTTCCGTCAAATAGTTGTTTGGCGTGTGTGCCAGATGGTGGTGGGGAATATTGCGATAGTTTCCAGGACCCGTGTCCCTCTGGGTTGGGACCTGAGTATAGGTGCAAAGTCAGTCAACAGGATTGCGGCTCTGGGTGCACGAAGTATAAAACATGTGATTCAACAAATGGCAATGTGGGGCCAGATGCGCTTTCGGAAAACTGTCATATAGAGGGACAAACCTGTTATTCAAACACACGGGCGTGCAGTGAATTTGCGACCCGGTCGGACGTTATTACGTGTCCCCAAGAAAATCAGAGTGGTACCGCTGAGTGGGCTTCCAATCATTGGGTGGTCGATAATTGTGAGTGTGCCAGAGAACACGATGTGTTTACTACGTTCAATCTTTTTGGGGCACCAATTCCGATGTGGTGCGACGATTTTTATGCGACTTATAGTGTGTCGACGAATTCTATGGTAAACACTGTGCAGGACAAGATTATTTATACTACGACATCTGTATATTGTAAAAAATGTCATAAGGGGTATTTACCCGAAATTACGGAGGCGAACAATAATAACGGTTTTGCTGTTCGTCCGTTGGGTGTTTCTGGAAATTGGGGTGTGTTTAGATGTCCGACAAAGGTTGAGCAACCCCATTATGCCCCGGGTTGTACAATAAATTTTAATGAAACCGACACTGATGTGGTAATGGCGTCTTGTCGTAAAGAATGTCCGCTGGGTTTTGGAACAGAAACAGATGGCGCGACCCAAATAGAGCAATGTAAATCTGATGGAACACCATATGAGGATGGAACCGGGTACTTTATTATTCCGGAATTAGCATCTTGTGATTAAAAAAATCGCCATTTCTGGCGATGTGGTGTTATTTCACTGATGCTTGCTTAAACAATTCTTCGGGTTTGACCGATTTTTCTTTCTGTTTCACATGTGTCAGCATTTCATCCAACGCTTTGCGTTCGAAAATCATGCCACGCAGCATGGTCAGTGCATTCGGATTTTTGTTATAAAATTCAAACACTTGTTTCGGGTCGGGGTAACGTGATGCCTCGGCCCAAATGGCCTGTTGCAAATCGTCCCGCGAAACCTCTACTTTGTTTTGTGTGCCCCACTCTGCCAATATCAGCCCCAGTTTGACGCGGCGTTCGGCTTCCTTGCGTTCTTTTTTCACGTCAAATTTGCATTTCCCGTCGCAATCGCCGTCACAATGTGAATGTTTATGTTCGTGTTCGTTTTTTGCCATTTGTAATTCTTGGTCGACCAATGTTTCTGGCAAATCAAGTTTCACTTTGTCGGCGAGTGCGTCCAGCAATTCGTTGCGCATTTCAGATTGTGCGGCGTTTTCATATTGCTCGTTCAAGATGTTGCGAATATGTTCGCGCAGTTTTTCAACCGATTCTTGGCCGATTTCTTTTGCAAAATCATCGTTTAATTCCGGTAAGATGTGTTTCCGAACCTCATGCAATTTTATCGCAAAGCGCGCCGGTTTTCCGGCCAAATTGTCCGCATGATAATCTTTTGGAAATTTTACATTGACATCAAATTCATCGCCTGATTTGTGGCCGATAATTTGATCTTCGAATCCCGGAATAAACGCGCCTGAACCTAAAACCAAGTGGTGCATTTTTGCCGCGCCACCTTCGAATTCTTTGTCATCCATGTAACCCGTAAAGTCAATAACCGCGGTGTCGCCGTTTTGCGCCTTGTAATCCGCGGGTTGCTTTTCCGCGACACTGCGCGCACGGCGCAGGTTTTCGATTGCGGTTTCAACCTCCGATTCTGGCAATTTCGTCACTTTTTTCGTCACGGTGATTTTTTCCAAATCAATCGCCGGCAAAGTCGGCAAAATATCAAATTCCAAAGTGTATTCCGCATCCGACCCAATTTCCCACTTTGATACGTCCGCACGTGGCGCGCCGGCAAGGCGGATTTTTTTATCCGCAGCGTATTTTTCCAAGTCCGCGTTCATCAGTTTATCAATTGCGTCCGCCATCGCGGTGGCATTATATTTCTGGCGCAACACGGTCAGTGGCACGTGCCCCTTGCGAAAGCCGGGCATTTTTGCGTCCGCGCCGTATTTTTCGAGGATTTTGTCGGCCGCGGCCTGAAGTTCATCGGCGGTAATAACGCCGGTTACGGAATAATGTAAATCTTTGATTTTATCTTTTTTAATCATAATAATTTCCTTTGGGTGAAATGTTCCGCGCCAGTATACACGCATTTTTTCGCAAATTCAACTTTTTTTAGAAAAAATGGAATTTGTTCTTGGGTTAAACACAAAAACCGCCCTTGGGCGGTTTTTGCACTAACCACTTACACTTATCACTAACACTAACATTAACGCTTGCTGAACTGTGTTGAACGACGTGCCTTGTGGTAACCATAGTGCTTACGTTCGACAACACGGCTATCGCGTGTAAGGAACCCGGCGGCCTTTAACGCCGCACGCAAATCTGGTTCAGATTTTTCCAATGCCTTGGAAATTCCGTGTTTTACCGCGCCCGCCTGGCCAGATAACCCACCGCCCATAACCATAACGAACACATCGTATGCGCCTTCGCGTTTTGTAACCGCAAATGGTTGATTCAAAATCATTTGTAACACCGGACGGCGAAAATATTCGGCCATTGGGCGTTCGTTGATAACTATATTGCCCTTGCCCGGAACCATATACACACGTGCAACAGAATCTTTACGCTTGCCCGTGGCATAAATCGCGTTGTTTAATTTTGGTGTGCTAACCGTTGCCGTTGCTTTCTTTGCCGCGGCGGTTTTAGTTGTTGCCTTGGCCGTGGCCTTTGGTGCCGCCGCCTTTTTTGCCGGGGCCGCCTTTTTTGCAGTTGTTGCCTTGGCAGTTGTTTTCTTTGTTTCGTTTGCCATTATTCGCCCCTTTTGTTTTTACGATTCAATCCCGCAAAGTCAATCACAACCGGATTTTGTGCGGCATGTTTGTGTTCTGCGCCCGCATACACGTGCAGTTTCGTCAGGCGTTTGTCCGCCAATGCAACCGCAGTGCGACGGCCCATCATACGCTTTACAGCATTTCTGACGAGCAGTGTCGGTTTTTCCGCGCGCATCTGACCCAAGGTGCGTTCCTTAATTCCGCCAGGATAAGTCGTATGCCAATAGAATTTTGTTTTGTCCGCCTTGGTCCCAGAAAGAGCCACTTTATCAGCGTTGATAATGATAACATGATCGCCGCAATCCATGTTCGGTGTCCATGTCGGTTTATTCTTGCCACGCAAGATGTTTGCAACATATGCCGCCAAACGTCCCAGTGTGCAATCAGTCGCGTCAATCAGATACCATTTGGCATCCAATTCGCACTTTTTTAACGATTTTGTCGCCACCATTTTTGTTTTACCTTTGTTTTGTTAAAAGTTCGTGGCGTATTATTGCGCAAGCGCCCAGAAAAGTCAAGAAAAATCGTTATGGTATTATTATACCGTATAAAACTGTTAATGCAAAAATAAAACGGAATAGAGTTATTATGCCAGATTGCCGCCGTGCAACGGCGACAAATCCCCCGCGGGGCAAGTTTTTGCATTCGCAAAAACTGGGCACCGCTCTTCAGCGGTGTGACGATTCTCTGGAATTTTAAGTGTCCCGTTTTAATTGTGCATTAACACTAAAATATAAAAAACTTGATAAGCCGTGATAAGTTTGGTAATCTTTGCTCTGTCAATTTATTCCAAAGGGGCGCGATATGGCAAATGATGATATGAAAAAAATAGTAGAGCGTGAAGCCAAATGGCAAAAGCGCTGGGCGGACGAGCGTGCATTCGTCCCGAAAAACGACGGGTCAAAGCCAAAATACTATAATTTGATTGAATTCCCCTTCCCGTCTGGGTCTGGGCTGCATGTCGGTCATATGTTGCCTTACACGGGTATGGATGTTATGGCGCGGTATAAGCGTATGCGGGGCTTTGATGTCCTGTTCCCGATTGGATATGATTCTATGGGTATTTCTTCTGAAAAATACGCGACCAAGATTGGAAAGCATCCGCGGGATTCTGTTGCGGAACTGATTAAAATCTTTGAAAAAGATATTTCGATTATGGGGCTTTCGTTTGACCCAGAATCCAAGATTGCGACTTCGGATGCGGAATATATTAAATGGACACAGTGGATGTTTATTCAATTTTTCAAAGCGGGTTTGGCATATAAATCTGAACTGCCGATGAATTGGTGCCCAAATTGCAAGACGAACCTTACCAACGAAGAATTGGAAGATGGGGCTTGCGAACGTTGTCATGGGCCGGTTGAAAAGAAAATGAAACTGCAATGGAATCTGGCGATGACGAAATACGCCGATCGTTTGATTGATGACCTGAACTTGGTGGATTATCCCGAAAAGGTCAAAACTATGCAGATAAACTGGATTGGGCGTTCGTATGGCGCAGATGTCGATTTTCGCGTTGGTGATGATATTATGACGGTCTATACCACGCGCATTGATACTATATTTGGTGTTACGTTTTGTGTTATCGCGCCGGAACATAAACTTGTTCAAAAATGGATTGACGAAGGGCGTATTAAAAATGTCAATGCGGTGCGCGACTATATCGCAAGGGCTAAGGCGAAATCCGAAATCGAACGCACCGATGTTACAAAAGACAAGACCGGTGTAAAACTTGAAGGTGTGATGGCGACAAATCCGTTTAACGGTCGGGAAATTCCAATCTTTATATCGGACTATGTCTTGGCGGACTATGGTTTTGGTGCGATTATGGCGGTGCCGGCGCACGATTCGCGCGACTGGGACTTTGCCAAGAAATTCGGCCTCGAAATTATTCCGGTTTTGGCCGGCGGTGAACCCGACGAGGTATGGGAAGGTGACGGAACGCACATCAATTCGCAATTCCTTGACGGAATGGATAAAGAAACGGCCATCGCCGCCGCGATAAAGTATGGTACCGAACATGGCTTTGCGCGCGGGACCAAGAAATATAAACTAAAAGATTGGGGATTTTCGCGGCAAATGTATTGGGGCGAACCGATTCCGATGGTGCACTGTGAAAAGTGCGGTTGGGTGCCGGTGCCTGAATCTGAATTGCCACTGTTGCAACCGTATATGGAAGATTACAAGCCGACAGATACCGGCGAAAGCCCACTTGCACGCGCGACCGATTGGATAAAGACAACCTGCCCCACTTGCGGCGCGCCGGCGCGCCGTGAAACGGACACTATGCCGCAGTGGGCGGGGTCTTCGTGGTATTTTATGCGCTATCTTGATCCGCACAATGACCGGGAATTTTGCTCACGCGCGCAGTTGGATAAATGGATGCCGGTTGACCACTATAATGGGGGTATGGAACATACAACGCGGCATGTGCTTTATTCGCGGTTTTGGTATAAAGTTCTGGCAGATTTGGGCTATGTCCCGGGCGCAGAACCGTATAAAAAGCGTACCAGCAACGGCCTTATCATGGGCGCGGATGGGCAAAAAATGTCAAAGTCGCGCGGAAATGTTGTGCCTTCGTCCGATGTTGTGGCGCGTGTGGGTGCGGATGCGTGCCGGTTGGCCATACTTTACCTTGCACCGTGGGAACAGAATAATATGAACTGGTCCGAAGATACTTTGCGCGGGGTTGAACGTTTCTTGCGCCGGGTAGAGGCGGCGTCGGATAATTTAACCAACGATGCGCCAACGGCGGAACAAGATGTTTTAATAAATCGCCTTGTTGCCGATGTAACCGAACGGTTGGACGGTATGAAGTTTAATACCGCGATTTCGGCGATGATGGAATTTTTGAACGCGTTTTCGGGCGCACCAATGCCGCGGCGCGCGTATGAGGTTCTGATTCAGGTGTTAAACCCCTTTGCACCGCATTTGACCGAAGAAATGTGGGAAAAATTGGGACATCATGACATGCTGGTCTTTGAACCTTGGCCGACGTTTGATGCATCGAAATTGGTGCAAACGACCGCGACATTTGCGATAACCATAAATGGCAAGCGTGTTGGCGAATTCGTTGCCGATTTGAACGCGACCGATGGGGATTTGGTGCAGATTGCGCGCGATACGGTGGCCGCAAAACTTGCCGGCGCAGAAATCATCAAAACCATCGTTGTGCCAAAGAAATTGGTGAATTTTGTGGTGAAGAAATAGTGATAAGTGTTAGTGGTTGGTGTTAGTGAGGTAGTTATGAATGAAAAATTAGAACATCTTCGCAGATCGCAGCGGTTGCGTGATGATATTAAGGTTTGCAAACAACTTGGCAAAAAGTTAAAAATAGTTCGTGAAATAAAAAAACAAATCGACAAAGCACGATGTTTGAATTCTAAGTAAGAAAGACACCGCCCGAATGGGCGGTTTCTAGTTTTTTGATAAATTACTTGACAATGTGTTTGTTTGTATCGTATTGTGGAATGGCCATAAATAAAAAAGGAATAAAAATGACAGATCAAGAACAACATTTATATGATATTGATAAATCGACAGATACGATAAAGTGGCAAAATCGGTTAAAGATTTTTGGGCTTGTGGTGTTCGGATATTTTGTTTTATCGGGTTTGGCGTATACAAATAAAAATCTAAAAGAAATTAATGAGAATCTTGTCAATATTCAAAAGGCGTTGGATGAAAGTCAGAATTCTTTGTCGAACGATACAATCATGTACGAAAAACTCGCGACTTTATATGATACGATGCAACGGGAAAAACCTGTGCGTAATCTGGTTAAAACAAAATAATCAAAACCGCCCTATTCTAATCCCGCCATGGCGTGGCGGGAATGAACGGGCGGTTATTGTAACCTTTCACTAACCACTTACACTAACACTAGCACTACGATATTTTTTCAATTCTGCGGCGGCGTTTTTCGCAATCGTCAAATGGACTTTCAAGGAACGCTTGGGCGCAAAGGAAAGCCATTTCTATATCAATATCATCCGCGCCAAGTGCCAAAACATTTATATCATCATGAAATCTGTCATCGCGCGCCTGGTCCGGCCGGTCGCAACGCGATGCGCGGATATGACGATAACGATTTGCCGCAATTTGCACGCCCGCGCCAGTGCCACATACCAAAATCCCGCGCGTATCCGGCGCGTCAAGCATCGCATCGGCAAGTGTTTTTGCCACGTCTGGAAAATCCACCGGCGTATTCAAATCGTCTGTGCCAAGATTTACCATGTTGTACCCCAATGCGCTGAGCATTTCGATAAGATAGAGTTTCAGCCCTACCCCACGGTGGTCGGCGGCGATAAACACTTTTTTTATGCTTTTGTTCATGTTATTTATCCTTGCGCTTTGCCAATTTACATTCAAGTCCCGTATTGGCGGTTATGTTCAATGTTCGATATGACAGTGTGCCAATCATTTGCGCATGACTGAATACATTTGCGATATCAACCGTTGCCGGCCCATTTAATGTTCCGTGCAAGAACAGGTTTGTTGCCTGTATTTTACCCTCTACAACCCCGCCACGACCGATAACAATCGTGTCTGCGGTAACATCGCCAACAATGTGGCCGTGGATTTGGACACTGTGGTCAGTTTTGATGTCGCCGGTCAGTTTGCATCCCGCGCCAATTATGGTTGGTGAAGTTTTTTCATCTGCGTTTGTAAATGCCAACATTTTTATTCCTTTACAAATTTTTCGGGGTCAAATGGATTTCCCTTGTACCGTATTTCATAGTGCAAGTGCGGACCCGTTGACCGCCCCGAAGAGCCACCAAGTCCAACAATTGTTCCAGGTCGTACCCAATCACCACGCGAAACCGCGATTTTTGAAAGGTGCGCATATAATGTCGTAAACCCAAGTCCATGGTCGATTTCAACCGTTGTGCCGTATCCCACGCGTTCGCCCGCGGATATTACACGCCCCGGTGCCACCGCCATAAGTTCGGTGCCAATTTTCCCGGCGAAGTCGATGCCTTTGTGTTGTTTTTGTTCGCCGTTAAATGGGTCTTTGCGCCGGCCGTATTTTGATGTTACCCGAACATCCTTTACCGGTGCGCCAAGAGGCAACGCCTTTTTAAGTTTGCTAAGCCCATTCCAAAGGGTTATATTATCGGCCAATTTCTGGTATTTTTCATCCAATTCTTTATCTATTTCAAGTGGATTGAATACCGCACCAACAAATTGGTTCGAAAAACGATTCGCATTTTTAACAAGTGTAGCCTCGGACAGCCCAAGTGTCGCAAGTGTTCCATTTATATGGCGAAGTTCATCGCGCAGCTCTGCAACCTTGTCCCCTGCAAGTTTTGAAACCGCGTCAACAATTTTATTATCCGCATCAATAATTTTTGATATCGTTTCAAGTAGTTCAATGTCGCGCTTTTTAATTTCTATGTTTTCCGCCAAGGTCAGTTCATATTCAACCGCCAAGTCCGAAACTTTGGTATATTCCGGCGCATAATCTTCGTCAGTGAACATTTCGGTTACTCGGGTCTTAAGGAAGTCTAACTCCCCCCAGGTTTTAAGGCGTTCATTAATCAGTGCTTCTTTTTCTTCTGTGGTAAGTTTGGTGTCTTTTAGTAATTTATCATCAATGACGTTGACGTTTTTGGTAAGTTCATTGTACTTATCAAGGTAATTTTGTAAATCAATCATATGGTGGGCATATTTCTGCTTCATATTTTCAAGTTGAATCGTGCGGCTTTGCAGCATTGGGCGGTGATACAAAAACACATAAGTTGACCATGCCGCCCATACAAAAAGCCCTATTTTGCCGCAGAATTTCGTGAAACGCCAAAAACTGCTCTGTTGAAAAGTGTAAACATTCCCGCGGGGCGTGTCCATAACGGTAAATTCGCGCGGTGGAAAAATTCGCGTGATAAGACGCCATATTGCCCGGAAAGGTGCGGTTATGAACGCCCAAAGGGATGTAAAATATCGTGTTATAAAATTTATCATAACGGGTATAGCATAGTGCAATATTCTTCAATAGTCAAGGAATCACATTTGCCCCGTGGATATAATGTCGTTGGTGGCATGGCTTATGTGGCTTTTTATTTCAAAACACGATTATAAACATCCATAAGTTTTTCAACCGATGTTAGTTTTTCGTGTTCTTCTTGCGTCATGAGGGCGGCAATTTTGTATTCTTTTTTACCGTCACTTGTTGCGTCAATTATTTCATTCAATTTACAATTCCCGTCAACTTTTGCCCGATTGAAATTATAAGCACCGTTTGCGGGGTCTAACAGTTGCAAGCCATGGGACATTTTTACAGCGACAATTTGATGACCGTTCATGTGCTGTTTGCCAATGTCAGGAATGTAGACACTAACAACAATGTAAACATCTTTTATACCCGCTTCTTTGGCATATTTGGCGAATAAATTGGCGCGCCCCGAACATCCAACAACGTATGACGGTATTTTGTATTTATCTATTTCATCAGCGGAAAAAGAAAACATATTTTGATTTGGTTTTATTTGGTGTTCCGCATCCTGTAACCATAAATTACGATAAAAGAATTCATCGTCGCTATTTGCTTGCGCTTTCTTTTGTTTGTAATTTTCGGGTACAACATCCGCAGAAATGAAAAAATCATCTACACGTTTCAGTACACTATCCAGTATTGTGACGATTTCTTGGTCGGTCATACTTTTCGATATATTATGTTTGGTTGATGATATGAAAAAATATCCAAAAACTCCTAAAATTACGATGATTGCTATTACGATTGCTTTTTTCATTGTGTGTTACCTTTTATTACATGGTGTATTATACTAAATTATCTTACTCAATTCAAGTTTCTAATAGCACCGGTCGCGCATCCGTCGCGCAAAACGGCATCGCAATTCATGGGTAGCCCTGAAAAGATTGTTGTATGCGGTGCGCGCCCAACACGGGCGGACAGTAAAACCCGTTCGGCGGTGTTTTTTTTGCTAAATAAGGGCAGGATTTTTATATCGCCGCAGTGGCGGGATATTTCGGCAATAACCGGCGCGCATGCCGCGGCATCAACAATTGTTGCAAATGTGCCGTTCGGACGCGTGCGCGCGATACATTTGCGTGTCCAGAGGGTTAAATCTGCGTTATGGTGCGCGTTGTGCGCCGCGGGCATACCCCGAAAATAAGGCGGATTGGTTATAACCAAATCAAAGGTCTTGTTCGTTTTCCACGATAATATATCAGCACTTATAAAATCGGCGGTTTTGCCGTTTAGTTCGAAATTTTTCTTCGCCGCGGCCAGCATTTCATCGGACACATCAATTGCGGTCATTTTGATTCCATCAATACGGGCCATAAGGCAAAGAGCAACTGCGCCCGTCCCCGTGCCAACATCCAATACTGTTTTGGGTTGCGTATCCACGAACGCGGCAAGCCACACCGCGTCAGATGTCGGATTATAAGGACCAAATTCCATTTTAACCCGACCACCCATTATGGTAAAAAAGCCTTGTTTTTTAGTCATATATGTATAATAATCTTTTCAAATCAAAAGGCAAGTTTATGTTTCAAGATAATATGGTTGTAAATAGTGCGCTTAGTGCGTTTAATAATGCCGCAATTGTTGCGCCGGCTTTTTTCTGGAACGCGATTTTGTGTGCGCCGTTGTTTGTGGCAATATATCTGTTTGGTCGGTTTTACGTTAAAAAACTTGGGCTTGCAGAATTTATGAATCCGGAACGTGTCGCGTTTTGGGGAATTATTATGACCATGCTTTGGGTCGTGTTTATGGGCGGGAATTATGATGTCCTGCGCGATGGGGTGTCGCTTTTGCCGTGGGTGACGGCCGGTATTTTGTTTGTGTCTTGTTTTTTTATCGGAACAAAGACGCGTGCTGTGCCGTTGCCGTTATGGTATGGAAATGCGCGTGCAAGTGTGCGCCGCAGGTGGTGGATAAATATTTTGCTGTTTGCAATTCTGATGGTGCCGGTCGGATTTAGTGATACTTTGCACTGGTGGGGGCCGGTTTTACAGGTTGGTGCCGTGTGCGTGGGGCTTTTGATTGGGCGGTGGCGTGCGTGGCGACTGCGCGGGGTTTTGTGTATGTCCGCACTGATGCTTGTCGCGACAATCGCGTTATTGATGCAGCCGGAATTTTTTAGGTTTGGGCAACTCGGGAACCTGACCCCGATACATTTAATTGGAATTATGATGACGGGGATACTGCTTGCGGCGGCGGTGGCGACCGATGTCGTGCCGGCGCGTGGGCGTATTCATAAAAGCGCGTTTGTTAAACTTAAATGGCTGGTTCGGTTTGGAACGGCGCTTTGTATGGTGCTGTTTTTACTGACCGAGGCAGTGCCGATTTTCATCGCAACCACCTTTATGGCGTTTGTGCTGTTTGCTATGTCGGTGTGGCATAGGGAATCTGTCGCGGACAGTGTCCGGCACAAGATGTTGGCACTTGCGGTTATAATGTTCGGTATTTTGGTAGAGGTGCCGACTATCACTGCGCTAGGGCTGTTTTGGATTGCAATTTTGAATTCTGATGATGTGCGGCCGGACGCAAGGTTCTTGTTATAATTCGTTATATTTACTGAATAACAAAATTTCCGTTTGTGCGGTATGATGCCTAGTGAAACATAAGGTAAAAGTATGACAGAAATACATCCAAGTGCGGTTATACAGCCGGGGGCTAAGATTGGCGCGGACTGTAAGATTGGGCCGTTTTGTATTGTTGGACCTGATGTCGTGTTGGGCGATCGGGTCGAATTGGTATCACATGTGGTGCTTGGTGGTAAAACCAGCATAGGCGATGATTCAATAATTTATCCATTTGCGGTTTTGGGGGTCATGAGCCAGGATTTAAAATGGCAAGATGAATCTGCTATGACAGGGCTGCGCATTGGAAAGCGGTGTAAGATTCGCGAATATGTAACAATTCATTCGGGAACACCGGCGTCCGACGGGACGGTTATCGGCGACGATTGCCAAATTATGGTGAATGCGCATGTTGGCCATGACTGCAAGGTGGGAAACAGTGTGGTTATGTCTAACCTGGTTCAGGTTGCCGGCCATGTCGAAATCGAAGATTATGCGATTTTGTCTGGTGGGGTCATGGTTTTGCAATTTGCGCGCATTGGGCGAAACGCTTTTATTGGCGGAATGTCGGGCGTGCCAAATGATATTTTGCCCTATGCGATATATGACGGCCCGCGTGCTACATATCGGACGATAAATCGTGTGGGACTAATGCGGCACGGGTTTACAAACGAAGATATGCACGCGATTCATTCAGTCTATTCGGCGGTGTTTCGTGAAACGGACGGCACGGTTGCGGAACGCCTTAACCGCGTGCGGCGGGAGGTAAAGAATAACAAATACGCGATGGACGCGATTGACTTTATCGAAAATCGTTCAAAGCGCGGAATCGGAACGACCGGAAATGCCGAATAAAAAAATCTTTATTATCGCGGGCGAGGTTTCGGGCGACGCCCTTGGCGCGCGAATAATGCGCCAAATGCGGGACGCGGAATTCGCCGGCATTGGTGGCGCGGAAATGACCGCCGCTGGATTAAATTCCATATTCCCGATGTCTGATTTGGCGGTTATGGGGATTATAGAAGTCTTGGCACACGCACGCACCCTTACGCGACGCATAAATCAGACCGTCGATGCGATTATTAAATATGCGCCGGATGTGGTTTTGACAATTGATTCGCCGGGTTTTGCGCGGTCGGTTATAAAAAAGTTGCGCGAAAGTGCGACGGGACAAAAACTGATTGCACGCGGCCTGCGTTTTCATCATGTTGTCGCGCCCCAGGTTTGGGCCTGGCGACCCGGACGTGCAAAAAAATATGCGCGCGTGTTTGATAAACTGTATGCGTTTTTTGATTTCGAAGTGCCTTATTTCACCAAGTATGGGCTTGACACTGTTGCGGTTGGGCATCCGATTGCCGAAGGTTTGCTGGGTGGCAAGGCGCGCGTGGCGGACGAAAAAATCATAACCCTTGTTCCCGGAAGCCGCAGTGGCGAAGTTAAACGCCTGTTGCCGGTGTTTCGTGAATTTATTGAAAAGATTCCGAACGCGAAAGAGTATAAATTCGCAATTCCGGTCGTAGAAACAACCGCTGAATATGTGAAATCGGTTGTGGCAACATGGCCGGTTGCGGTGGAAATCGTGCCGGCGGCGGCGCGTTATGACCTGTATCGGCGGACGTATATTGCCGTGGTGGCAAGTGGAACCGTGTCCGCGGAACTTGCCATGTTGCATGTGCCGGCGATTGTGGTGTATAAAATGAACCGGATTACAACGTGGATTGGACATTTGCTGATACGCGTGCGATGGGTGTCGTTGGTGAATATTCTGCTGAATCGTGCGGTTTATCCAGAATTTTTGGGTGAACGGGCAACGGCGGAAAATATTGTGCGCGCTTTTCACGATATGACCAAACAGGGTGCGCGTGAAAAGATTATTTCCGAACTGCACGCCGCGGATAATATATGGGTGCGCCCAGATGGCGTGCCGAGTAAGATAGTGGCAGAGAGTGTTAGTGGTTAGTGTTAGTAAAACCGGTGTAGTACGCCGGTTTTTTATTGTGTAATACCGTCGGGCAAATTTGATGGGATGTTCGTTGCGCAGTCACTACCCTGGTGGTAAAATGGGCAGACCTGGTTAGTTTGTGAATTGACAGTCGCTGTGCACCAGTCTCTTATGGTGGCATTACCGTTCCCTATCATATAATCTCCAAGACTGTCGCACGCTAAATCATTCGCAGGTGGCGTAGTATTGCTTCTGGAAGGTTTTACTGGTATACTGGCAATGCAGTTTCCGAATAAACCGTTTTTACTTCTGCGGCCGCCGTTTTCCCAACATAGACATACACCCCACGCATTTGTGTCTATATTTGAGTCATAATCTTTAGGACACATGTTCTCGTGCCAATTTGCATCTGAATTCCCGTAATTTGTTTCGATTTCTTGCCCTAAGTATGAATCTAAACTTTGCCAACTTAAATGGCAAAGGGAATTTGATTGAAGTCCATACCAACGGTGATCCACAAATTGTGCCTCGATGAATTTGCCTTCGACGTTCATACATTGGGTGATTAAACTGTCGATGATTTGATTATAAACCTCGGTCGCGACACCGGTCGGGCGCAGACGGCGGTTTTTGAATTTATAATTTTCATCCGCCCATGGTATGTCTGTTTCACCATTATCTAAATTTGCCCAACCGTATCCGTATGCGGCGTGTGAATCATTGCCATCACCAACATACGTATACTGGCCGTACCCATCAATTTCGCGTTCGGCAATTATGGAATCGAGTCCGCCAAACACCAATTCAACTTTGTCTGCGCAACTTGGAATTTCGGCGACACGCTTAGCACATTTTGATACATAGTCCGATTTCCTTTCGCCGTTTTCATCGTATTCATAAAGCGTGAACCAATCAAGTGCCGACAATCTTCTCGTTTCGCCCGGTGTTTCTACAAGACTATCGACCACACCCGTTTGAAATAGGCCGCCACCAGGATAATAGAAATTTTCGTAATTTGTGCCACCAAAACTGTCAAAGCACTGTTGCACAACGGCACGGCATGCGGCGGTTGTATCGGTATCGGTTTGGTGATCGACATATTCTGCAATGATATTTGTGTTGTCGAACATATTGTTACAGGATTCAATATAATTGTTGCACATTTGCTTGGTAAGGACAATTTTGTCCGGTAAAAGTGATATCTCTGTTGTTCCATCAATAAGTTCGGCCATCGCCGCAGTTATTGCCGTTTCGCGTTCGTCATAGCATTGCGATATTAAATCAATACATCCAGTTTTAATTGTTTGAACCTTGGACTTTTGTGCATAGTAAATATCCAATAGTGCCTTGTCCAGATATTCTGACCAAACTGTGTCCGCAATTTCGGTACACTTATCCAGTGCGGGTTCTGCGAATTTTTTTGTTTTGCTTTCAAAGTTTTTAACAAATGCATTATTGTTTGGGTTTTGGGCCAACTTTTGATCGATATTATCTTTGTTCGGGTCGAATTTCAACATATCTTGTAATTCATAGAAACGCGCTACACCGGTAATTGGTGCGCCGGTTGTAACGTCGATAAATTCGCCATTATCAAGACACCGATGATAATTTGCACCACAAACTTCTTCGCTAAGTACGGCGGCCTCTACATTACCGATACATGTTGCCATGTTGTCAGAGTTATGTTTGCTGCGATTTTCAATGCGGGCCAGGTCCAGCATCGCGCTGCTTTCGCGGACGGCGGCACGCAGGTCTTTCTGTTTCGTTTCAAGTGCGGTTTGTACGGTGTTGCAGTCTTGTTCAATTGCCATAAGGTATGCGGTAACCGCGCGTTGCAGTGATGCGTTATTACAATCGGCGGCGACAATGCTGCGGCACGATGGATAGACCGCGTTATAAAGTTCTGTGCCGTTATAGGATGCGATAACCTGGGCTGTATCGGTAAGGCCGAACATATTCACCGTGTCGAAAGATAAATTTATGCTGTTTAAATCAGACATTTTGCCACTAACGGTTGTGTCGCCACCGCGTATGGAATTCATGATTGCGGTAAGTAATGCCTTGGACGCGGATGTGTCCGCAGAAAGCGCGTTTTCACCGTCCGATGCGGTGTGTATCGCCGTTGCTTGGGCCGCAGTAAGGCCCACAGCATCAAGGTTTTCTGTGAATTCTGTTAGTTTGTTATTTGTGTCGATTATGTTTTGGCGGACGGACATTAAATCATAGATACGCGAACTGCAAGAGCAGCGGCGATAGTCGTCATTTTTTAATTGGCAAAACTGGTCCATACACTGAAAGTACGCGGTTTTACAACGTGCGTATTCTGCACCAGTGCGGGTTTCCATTATTTCGGCACTTGGGGTGCCGGCGATGGCAGTGCGGCCGACTTGGACCGTGCGCCTTGGATTGGTTTGTGCACCAGTATTGCCCGCACGGGTTCGAACTGTGGCGTTTGTGCGGGGGGTGGAATCTATCTTAAGTGTGCCGGCGCGTGCGGTGGTATTGCGTGTGGCACGGACATTGGTCGTAGAATTTTGTGGTGCAACTGTACGTGGCGTTGTGTTTGTTCGCACATTTATATCGGTCGGCCGTGTGTTAGACGCACCATCGCGCGCCGCGGAATACGCGGACGCGCCGGGAACAAGCCCGATAATTGCACACAAAATCAGAATTTTATTCATCTCTGTCCTAATTTTATCAAAAATCCGAAAATTGGTCAAGGGTAAGTGTTAGTGTGGGCGCGATGCACCCAATTTCTTTTTTTACTAGCTATTATCCACTTAAGCTAACACTCTTTCTTCATTTTCTTGTTGCAAAGTGCGTAAAAGTGGTGTATAGTGTGGGCGCGATTGGGCATATGGCGGAACTGGTAGACGCGCTAGTTTCAGGTACTAGTGGGGCGACCCTTGGAAGTTCGAGTCTTCTTATGCCCACCACAGTTTGAAGAGTTTTGGGGTTGTAGCTCAGTTGATAGAGCGCTACGTTCGCATCGTAGAGGTCGTGGGTTTGAGTCCCATCAGCTCCACCACCAATTTTTGTTATCGCGCGGCGCACTGCGCCGCATGATTAAAATTAAGGGTCCGGGGATATGGCGGAATGGTAGACGCTGAGGACTTAAAATCCTTTGGTCATTGCGACCGTGTGGGTTCAAGTCCCACTATCCCCACCATTTTGGATGAGTAGCTCAGTTGGTTAGAGCATCACGTTCACATCGTGGGGGTCGCTGGTTCGAGTCCAGTCTCATCCACCACCAAGTTTTATCAGCCCGCACAAACAAGTGCGGGCTTAAAAAATTTTGGTGCCGTGGCGGAGTTTGCAAAGCAAACGAAGACGGGCAAAAAATTTTAGACAATTATTCATCGCGCATATTTGTGCGCGATGATTTTATGTAAAATCCCCGCAATAACGCGGGGATTTTTGACCATCGGGTGCTTTGAACAAATTCCTTAGAACAATTTGAACTTGTAATTTGTTCCGGCACGGATGGCCATTTGAGTTTTATCACCTGTCGCCAGACCTGCGCCCGCGTTAACAGACCAACGATCGGTAAGTCCCATCGCGGCACCAAAGGCAACCGCAGATTGGTCGTTGTAATAACCATATCCGGCACCGACGGAAACTTCGCCGCGTTTTACGTTAGACACCGCAACCGATGATAACGCAGTTGCCGCCGCAACACCGCCAGACACGTTCTTTTCGAGCGTATCTACCTTTTGGTCGGTATAGGCGTTCGCACGTGCCAATGTCGCCGCATCACCCGCCGCAAAGTCGTTACGAATTGCCGCTTCTTGGGCGGTCGCACGCGCGACTTCGTTGTCGATGGCGTTTTGCAAATCGGAATCAGCCGCCGCGAATTCACTGCGAACCGCATCATCGGCATCTGCAAATTCAGAACGGATAGCCGCGTCTTCGTCGGCGCGCGCGGATGCTTCAGATGCAATTTGATTATCTGCGTAATCTTTTGCGTTTTGTTCTGCGGTGTCTGCTGAACCGGCTGCATCGTAATTATCCGCCAAACTATCTGCGTAATCTTTTGCGTTTTGTTCTGCGGTGTCTGCTGAACCGGCTGCATCGTAATTATCCGCCAAACTATCTGCGTAATCTTTTGCATTTTGTTCTGCGGTATCTGCTGAACCGGC
>Ga0265298_10000461_pt1 | contig 60429 bp, 70 predicted proteins | sample AusTroGonzalo_MG_3_FD_193486 | JGI IMG/M metagenome (GOLD analysis project Ga0265298, IMG submission 193486) | Bovine rumen microbial communities from tropical cattle in Woodstock, Queensland, Australia - Gonzalo_01 | ecosystem: Host-associated > Mammals > Digestive system > Stomach > Rumen ... | reverse complement strand
GGTGAATATTGGCGTGGGCAACCGTCCGGGCATCCTCATCAGCGGCCACGACCTCAACGACATTGAGCAACTTTTGGAACAAAGCAAGGACGCTGGCATCGACATCTACACCCATAGCGAGATGTTGCCTGCGCATTATTACCCCAAACTCAAGAAATACAGCCACTTGAAAGGTAACTACGGCAACGCTTGGTGGAAACAGCGCGAGGAGTTTGAAGCCTTCAACGGTCCCATTCTGTTCACCACCAACTGCATCGTGCCGCCGACCGCTAATGCCACATACAAAGACCGCGTTTTCACCACCAACAGCACGGGTTTCCCGGGTTGGAAGCACATCCCCGCCGATGCCAACGGCAAAAAGGATTTCAGCGAAATTATCGCTTTGGCCAAGACCTGCCAAGCCCCTAAAGAGATTGAGACGGGCAAGATTGTGGGTGGTTTTGCGCACGAGCAGGTGTTTGCCCTTGCCGACAAGGTAGTAGAGGCCGTGAAAAGCGGTGCCATCCGCAAGTTTGTGGTGATGGCAGGCTGCGATGGTCGTATGAAGAGCCGCGAATACTACACCGAATTTGCCAAGGCCTTGCCCAAGGATTGCGTCATTCTCACAGCAGGTTGCGCCAAATACAAATACAACAAACTCAACTTGGGCGACATCAATGGCATTCCGCGCGTGTTGGATGCGGGCCAGTGCAACGACAGTTATTCGCTGGCACTCATCGCATTGAAACTGAAGGAAGTGTTCGGCTTGGACGACGTAAACCAACTGCCCATCGCATATAATATCGCTTGGTACGAGCAGAAGGCCGTCATCGTTCTATTAGCCCTGCTCAGCCTCGGTGTGAAGAACATCCACCTCGGCCCGACCTTGCCTGCTTTCCTTTCACCCAATGTGGCCAAAGTCTTGGTCGAAAACTTCGGCATTGGCGGAATTAGTACGGTTGAGGAAGATATGAAAATGTTTGGAATTTAACACTTCTTGTAGCCTTTCCCATCTTTTGTGATAAGGCCCTCGCTCACCATTTCCGAGAGGACACGGCTGAGAGAGGGTCTTGTCGCGCCAAGCTGTTCGGCAGCGGCGGCCACGGAAGTGATGCTGCCGTTGGCTTCGAGGTATTCGATGACGCGGTTGCGAAGGCTGTTGACGGCAAAGGTTCGCATCTTTCGGCTTAGGAAACGGCCTCGCTCGGAGAGAATCTCAAGGAAGGCACGCAATACGGTCGGCTCCTGCTGCATAAACTCGAAGAAGGCTTCACGGTTGATGTGCCACACGGCGCAATCAGTGAGGGCGGTGACTTCTACAGGGACAACGTTATTGTTGGCAAACAGAAACGCTGGAGCCAACAACATTGGGGCTTTCAGATGGTCGACGAGCACCTCGCGGCCTTCCTCACCCATCATTCGTGCCTCGGCTTGACCTTCGACAAGCACCATCAGCGCACGACATGGGTCACCCGGGTTGAGCATGCGCCTTCCAGCGGGATAATCCTGTCGGCGACAAGGGCTTTCTAGCAGACGCTCCAAGGATTCATCGCTGCATCCTGCAAAGAGTTTGATACATTTCAGTTCTTCCATAATAGTATTTTTTCAGCGCAAAAATACGAAAAAAAGTGCCTGATGTAACATTTGTTACGGTTTGCCGCAATGGAAGAAACTACTTTTGTACCATCAAACCAATGAAAGGAGACACAACTATGAGTTACAACGATTGGAAAGACAAAACCTTGAGTTTCAAGAAGATTGACGTGCGCGATGTGCAGGGCAACTTTTTCCCTGGACTGAAAATGCAGGCTGCGAAGATGGCCGTCGGTGAAGGCATGGAAATCATCCAAAGTTTTGAGCCGATTCCGCTTTATGAGGTGCTTGAAGACCTTGGCTTCGAGCATTATACTGAAAAGTTGGCCGAGGCCGAATACCACACTTACTTCTACCGCGCCCAAATGAAACAGGCCGAGAAAGACATCCCGATGCGCCCTTACGCTCTCACTAACATGGCCTTGATCGATGATGATTTGGCACAGACCGCCGTCAACTTTTGGGACTTGACCTGGAACGACAGCCGCCGTCATCTGCCATACGAGACACGCCTGTTGCTCTCACTGACCAATGCCGTAGGAGCAGGTCGTATGCGCCAAGCCACGCGCGAGCTGGTGAAGGCCTACATCCACGGCCTCGATTCAGCCGCTTTGGACGATGTGTTTGAATTGCTAGCCTGGAACCAAGGCATCGGTTATTTCAGTTCGGAAATCGGGCCTTCCACGCTGTTTCAAGCCTATAAAACCATCAAACAGATGGAGAAAAAAGGCAACAGCCGCACCGAGATCATCGAGGTGCTGAAGGATAAATTCACGGAGAAAAACCCTGATGTTAAAGTTTAGAGTTGAGTGTTTAGAGTTTAGAGTTGTAGGGCTGTCACACCGTGGCAGCCGCAAAAGATGACAATATGGAAATCACAAAAGACACAAAACTAGCCGACCTCATCGCCCAGTATCCTTGGCTGAAGGCGGAAATGGCAAAAGTGAACGAGAAGTTCAAGATGCTCAACACGCCCGTTGGCAAAATCATGTTGGGCAAAGCTACCATCGCCGAAATGAGCAAGAAATCGGGGATGGAAGTGGAGGCCATCATCGAGAAAATCAAAGGATTGATTAACCAACACATAAACCAATAACAGAAAGGAACATCATGAAGTACAAAGTAAATGACAGTTGCATCGGCTGCGGCCTTTGCGAGTCCACCTGCCCCGAAGTGTTCAGCATCCAAGGTGACGTGGCTGTCGCCATTGAAGGCGAAGTGCCAGGGGCGGCAATGGCTTCAGCCGCCGAAGCCAAAGAAGGCTGCCCAGTGGGAGCCATTGAAGAAGCGTAACACAAAGCTCTAACAATCCAACCGCCGCGAGGTTTTTCTTGATCTTTGCGGCGGTTTTGTGTTCTCGGATTACTGGAAAAAGCCCACCTTTGCAGCCTAAACTGTTACTACTACCATTATGGGCACCGCCATCGGTTTATTGATTCCTTTGTTGGGCACCATGCTCGGTGCGGCATTCGTCTTCTTCATGAAGAAAGACATGTCGCCGATGCCTCTTCAGGCGAACATTCCAACCTCAGCACCATTGGTTTTGCCATAGGTTTTGTGCTGATGATGGTATTGGATGTGGTGATGGGGTGATCGTCTTTTGTGGTAAACATGGTAATTATATCCTCTTGCAAATATGTTATCCACACGGTCGGACCCATCATCCCCAACGGCATCCCGACGGAGTTCCAAAAGGAACAATTGGCCTCTTGCTACCGAAGCATCATGGCTTGCGCTGAGGAAAACCGTCTTGAAAGCATCGCTTTCTGCTGTATTTCCACGGGCGAGTTTCGATTCCCGAACGGCTTAGCAGCAGAAATAGCCGTGCGAACGGTCAAGGATTACTTGGCTACACACTACGATAGCAGTATTAAACAATTGGTTTTCAATGTGTTTAAAGATGTTGACAAAGAGATTTATCAACAGATTTTAGGATAGAAATCCTCATCTCAGCCCAAAATTCGGATTTGGAGATTTTTTGTATCCTTGAAAAAAATGAGCCGGCAACGTTTTGGATATTCTTTCTGACAACATTGATTCTTTCTATTGTCGGATTATAATATGTGGGATAAAATGCTATTGTTTTGATAGAAATTTGTTTATAATTGAAATAATTTATATCTTTGCGGAGATATATTATATACTATATGAAAAAGATGAATATCCCCCTCGTCGGGACTTTGATGGTACTCTCGCTGGTAGTGTGCCCCATCCTGTATTTCCACATGGGCCCTGCGCTCAACGAATCACAACTTGAAGTATTTAAACTTATCGGCATCATAGCAGGATGCAGCGCTTTGTTTTGCTTCATCGTGGGTGAACTCAGCGGCAACAACAGCCAGGTTGACAAAGTGTGGAGCATCCTTCCGTTTGTGTATTGCTGGATCATCGCCGTAAAAGGCGGGATGCATCCGCGACTGGTGGTGATGGCAGTGTTGGCGACACTTTGGGGCTTGCGCCTGTCATTCAACTTTGCCAGAAAAGGCGCCTACCGTCTCAAATTTTGGGAAGGGGAGGAAGACTACCGCTGGAAGATTCTGCGTGCCAACCCTATGCTTAAAAACAGGGTGGTATGGATGCTTTTCGACCTCATATTTATCTCTGGCTATCAAAATGCCATCGTCCTCATGCTGACATTCCCCGCCTTGGTGTGTATGGGCTCGACAGCACCTTTCGGTTGGATTGACGCCGTGGCGGCCGTCTTGATGTTCGGTTTCATCGTCTATGAGACTGTCGCTGACGAACAGCAATGGGCGTTCCATTCAAAGAAATGGAAGATGCTCAACGCCGGACAGAAGCTCGAAGACCTTCCGGCACCTTACAACAAAGGTTTCAACACCATCGGACTATGGAATGTGAGCCGTCATCCAAACTATCTGGCAGAGCAAAGCATCTGGGTCAGCCTTTATATCTTCTCCATCGGAGCTGGCATAGGCATCATCAACTGGAGCATGATTGGCGCACTGCTTCTGATAGTGCTGTTCATAGCAAGCACCAGCCTCGCCGAGGAAATCAGCAGCAGTAAATATCCTGAATATCCCGACTATTGCAAAAAAGTGAACAAATACTTCCCCGGGAAGAAGTTCAGATAGACTCTAAATTCTTTCGTTTTAATTATGTTTTTCTACAAAAATAAAAAAAAATTTAAAAAATTTTAAAAAGTCGTACACGATATAAAAATATTTTGTAATTTTGCATCGTGAGCGATATAAATATGATATGACAGAAGACGAAATGAAATTGGAAAACCAGCTTTGCTTCCGTCTCTACACGGCGGCAAGGCTCACGATGGGGGCGTATCATCCTTATCTCGACCCGCTTGGGATAACATATCCGCAATACCTTGTTTTATTGGTGTTGTGGGAAAACGACAAGCGGCCGGTGATGGACATAGCGCACAAGCTATTGCTCGACTCAAACACTATCACGCCGCTGCTGCAGCGTATGGAGAAATCCGGGCTGATAAACCGCACCAAGGGCAAGGAAGACTCACGCCAGCGCATCGTCTCGCTGACAGAAAAAGGCCGCGCGATGTACGAGCAGGCACGGCATATCCCGGGATGCCTCCGCAACGACGTGGCACTGAAAACCGGCGACAAAGAGGAGATTATAAAGATGATTCCAACATTGGACAAACTCATCGATGGATTAAAAAAAACTAATTTAAATGAAAGAATTATTAACCTGCATCGCCGTCGGATTACTGGTTATCCTGGCGGCATGCTCTCAAAACAACAAGAAAATGGCAACGATTTATGACTTTAAAGCCTTGAACAACAAAGGCGAAGAGGTGGAAATGGCCCAATATCGCGGCAACGTCCTCATGATTGTCAACACCGCCTCGAAATGTGGCTTCACCCCTCAATACGACGGCTTGGAAGCCCTCTATCAGAAATACAAAGACCAGGGATTCGTAATCTTAGGATTCCCTTGCGACCAGTTCAAACACCAGGAGCCAGGTACCGACGAGGAGATCGCCGAGTTCTGCCGTATCAACCACGGCGTCACTTTCCCGCTGATGAAAAAAGTGGAGGTCTTCGGCGTTAACGCTCATCCTATCTTCAGATATCTGACCGAACAGGTTCCTAACGAAGAGGTCCACGGCTTCAAAGACAAAGCCACGATGGCACTCGTCGACAGCCTCAGCCGCTCAGAAGGTCGCAAAGAAGGCGAGATCCGCTGGAACTTCACCAAGTTCCTCATCTCGAAAGATGGTACAGAAATAAAGCGTTTTCCACCTGTGGCAAAGCCAGAAGAGATGGAAAACGACATTGAGGCAATGCTGAAATAATCAGCTATTCTACTACGAATTTTGCTGTATTTTGGAAGCTTTCGCCCTTGATTTGCAAGATATAAAGTCCTTTTTCCAATTCAGCAACTGAGATTGTTCCGTAAGAACAACCAGCGTTTACTTTCTGTCCCAAGACATTGAAAATCGAATAGTCGACTTTTTCGCAAGGGAGGTCCTTCAGATACAGCACGTCGGAAGCCGGGTTAGGATAAACCTCGAGAGTCTGCTGGCAGATAGTCTCTTTGACTGCCTGAGGCTCGCTAGGTATGATATTCACTATGATACCCTCCAACTTGGTCATTCCGTAATAAAAATTGGGGTCTGGAATGTCGTACCAGTTGTCCAAAGAACCGCCATAGCCGAAGTTCACATGGAATTTGCCGTCCGACTCGCGGTAGCCGTCGACCACCACGTTGTGTCCGACCGTACCTGCTGGATTCTCGACGGCCATGTGGGCCGGATATCCGTTTTTGATATTGTCGATCAGAATCTCGAACATCTCATCGGTGGGGTCGCGGAACAACAGGCAGTCCTCGAAGCCGAATCTCTTGTAGGCCTCAAATGCCTGATCCACATAGAAGGTGCCTGAGCCTTCCGCTGTGTATACCTGCTTGCAGGCCGTGCCGCAAGCAAACACCACCGCGGCTTTCAGCAAGTCGGGAAGCTCCTCGCCACGCTCAAAAGTGGCATCGACAGAGTCCAACATCACGTTTAAATCAGGAAATGAAGGGAACTGCAACGCTTTCCAGTCGTCGTCGATATGGTATTGACGACCTGCATAGTTGTGGTAATAGTCGTCTTCATCGGTGAAGCGGGTTTCTTGTGTCGTCTGTAAATAATTGATAATCTGTCCCATAGCGATAGCAGGACATCCGGCACAGCTGTATGCGTTGCTATAAAGCGGATCTCTCGGACACAGCTGGTTGTAAGGATAGTCCTGAGTCCATTCCGATTTAAGAAGAAATGACTGTGCATGGCCGTTAGTGATGCTGGCCACGCCTAAGATAACCGTAAACACTACGGCTAACAATACACGTAAATTTTTTTTCATGGTTAATTAAGCTTTAAAACAGTCTGCAAAGATAAATATTTTTTTAATCAGATTTGCAAGAAAAATTTATGATTGCCTAATCCAGATGTCACGCTGCGGGAACGGAATCTCTATGTTGTTGGCGTTGAGCGTGTTATAGACGAGCTCTTGGGCACGTGCGATATACGGGGCGCGTTCCTCAACCAAGACATATTGCTTGAGGCAGATGTTGACGCTACTGTCGCCAAAGCTCTCGAAAAACACATTGATGCCTCGTTTAGGGTCGACTATCTGGCGGTTGTATTTGTCTTTTGTCATAAGCTGTTTCGTAGCTTCGTTAAGCAGTCCGCGAACCATCTCGACATCGGTGCCGTATTTTATGCCTACCACAAGCTTTAAGAACTCGTAGTCGCCGTTACGGGTGAGATTTTTGAAGTTCTTGTTGAACAAAGTGGTATTGGTGAACGCGATGACGGTGTCTTCCAGTGTCTGAATCTGCGTGGTCTGGTAGCTGATGGCCGTCACCTTGCCGCGAACGCCGTCGCACTCGATGTAGTCGCCCACGCGCAGACGCCCGCCCATGAGCTGTATGCCGTAGATGAAGTTGTTGAGGATATCCTTCATGGCCAAACCAAGACCGGTAGCCAGACCAGCAGCCACAAGTGAGAGCGCCCCAATCGGAATCTTCAGCACCACCACGGTGATGATGATGAAGCTGCCCCACACCACTATGCCAATCACATTGTCGGCAAGAGTGAAATTGATCTCGTTGGCCTGGAAATGTGTCTTGCCTTGCTTGTGTGCCAAGTTGTCGAACTTGATTTTGCGGTACAAAGCCTTTGTGATATAGCTGATATAGCGGAAAAAGAACACCATCAAAGCCACAAGCGTGATGTTGTAAAGCGAGAAATTCAAGATGGCGTTTCCTTCGTCGTCGACAAGGTTGAAGAACGATTTCATGAAAATCTCCTTGCTGATCTCGCCCAGATCGAACACGTTGCCGGCATAGAACAAGCACATCGGTACGGTTAATATCGCGAGCACCGGCAATGCCACCTGTTTGAGAAAGTCGTAGCGCCAAGTGACGGCGATGAAGGCGTCTTTGCGCTCCGGCTCGTAGATGGTGTGGTCTTTTTGATATTCCATCTTGTATTGTTTCATCTTCTTCTCGTCATAACGGTCGAGCAGGATGTACAATGCCGTGATCGTCTCGATGGCGGCGAGCTGGAAGAGCCACCAGATGAATAACTGGATGCCGAGCAGCACATAGCCCCACCAAATGAATATAGTGCCAAAAACCATTATGCCGAGGGTTATCCAGCTGTATGTCATGTCGTGGCGCGCCTCCTTGATGCGGTTGACTTTCCTGCACAGATAAAGCTGCCAGATGGTGCAAAACAGAACGATTGGCGGGAATAACAGGTTGACGAGCTTGTTAGGGATGAAGATGATACGGAAAGTGATCACTATCAAGCTGAGCGCAATCATCGGGAGGTAGAGCTGCCACACTTTTCTTATCGTCGACGACTGGATGCGTATGAGCAACGACAACAAGATGGAAGCCACCAGCCAGGCGTATGTCAGCAGCAGCCCTGAAGCCACCTTGAAGAAATTCGACGGGATGATGGCGGATGCAATCATCACCGACAATATGAAAATCACCACGCCGCCTAACAGGCTGATAAGATGGTTGCGATCCTGCGATGACACGGTCTGGAACCACGATACACGTTTTTTCAGAATCGTCATGATGATACTGCTCAACAATGTGGCAATGCCTATGTAAACCAATATTATCACGATGAATCCCGACACCTTGGCTCCGCGCCAGTCGCTCTGCCGTAAGGCCTCCGAGTCACTGGTGGTGTCGCCAATGCCATATTTCATGGCGGCATCGTAGACGGCTCTTTTTTTATAACGTGAGAACGACCTCAACACCTTGAAATAGTTGTCCTGACCGTCGATAAAGATGTGTTTCTGGATGAGACGGTAACGTTTTACGGCATAGTCGTAGCTCTCGTCGAGACGTATGCTCATCATCTTGTAGTGTTCGCTGTCGAGGGTCACATTCTCGCGAGCCTCTTTGTACATGTCAAGAAGGGTGAGGGTGTAGTAAAGACATGAGTCACGGTCGATCTGTCCCTGTTCGTCGAGGAAGAAAGGCGAGTCTTCGTCGATATGTAACACGTCGCCATTCAACAGCACTATGTCCATCACCGACGACAGGCTGTCGGGAATGCCGTCGATCTTGTCGAGCATAGGCGGCAGGCGGCGGAGCGACTCGGCCAGGTGTTCGCAGCGCTCGATCTCCATATTGAGATTCGCCACGATCTCGTCGAACGGACGGCGCTGGCGGTGGTAGCTCTCGTATTCGCGTGTCACCTCGTCGAGGGCGTAGGCCATGTCGAAGGTGTAGTCCTGACTCTGCGAATAAAGCATCAGCGCGAGCTCGTTACAGCGTTTTGTCATGTTGATGAGCTCCTGATGCTGTATCTCGTTGCGCTGCTTGATCCAGTTCTGACGGCTCTCTAGCTTGGCATATTCCTGATGCAGCTCCGAACGAAGGATGCTCAGTGTCTTCGCGATGTCGCTCTCGTTAAAGACAGCCCATGCCGGGATAGCCAAGGCTAATACCAGCATGAAAACCATGAAGTGTTTTATGGTCTTATTCATAACCTTATGCTTTTTCGCAATAAAAAATCTTTATAATTAAAAACCAGTCCAGAATCTCTCCCAGAAGGTGTGTTCCATCTCTTTCCATGTCTCTGCTGTCGCTGCCTCGAAGTCGGCGGTGTAACGGTTGAGGAGCTGGATGGCTTCGTCGCGGTCGCCTTTCTTCAACAGTTTCTCGACCTTCTTCTCGAGCTCAGGCATCTCTTCCATGGCCTTCACCTCGTAACGCTCGATGTTGCTGTACATCAGGTCTTTGCAATATCCCCAGTTGATTTGGGCGAGCTTGTTGGCTTTTCTGTAGCGCCACAATGCTGTCTGCTCGTCGAATCCGCCGTGGCCGCATCTGTCGAAGCATGAAGGCATCCTGGTGCAGCCGCTGTACACTGGTATTCTCGGGCTCTGGCCAGGGTTCTCCACGCCGATCCAGCAGATGCCGCCGATCTCGTCAGGCATCCAGCCGCGGAGCTGTGCCACGAAGGAATATGAGCACCACGACATTGCCACACCACGTTTGAACTCGATGGTGCCAGGCTTCAGCATGTTGTATACCTTCTGCTCATTGCCGCCCATCCATGGGTTGGCGGTAGGCGAGACGATAGTGTCGCCTTGTCTGTCGACGATCTTCAGGTTACGTGTGATGTCCATGTCGGTGCCCTCGTAGTAGCTGCGGAGCAGACGCATCACGTCGCGCACGTCGACTTTGTTCTCGGGCTTCACCGAGAATGGTATCTCGTCGCCGTCTCTGTCGAGCTTCAGCGATGGTGCCAACTCATTGAAGATGAACCACTCACGCTCGCGGAAGTTCTTTCCGTTGGAGTAGCTGCTGCCGAAGGCCTTGTACCAGATGAGGTCGCCCTCGCCGTCCCATAGGCCGTATTTCATTGCCACCTCCTCAACGTTGTCGGAGCAGAGGAAGTTTTTGCTGTCTTTTCTATTTAAGTATTTGATTCTAGGGATGTTAGCCGACACGCTGACCTCGCCGTCGGGTACTCTCTGTGCCGCCCAGATGCCGCCGATCTTGTCGGGACCTTCGCCCATGATCTCCATGAGCCATACTTCCTTGGTGTCGGCAATGGTTATGGCTTCGCCACCGTCACCGTAGCCGTATTTTTTCACGAGCTCGCCGATGAGCATGATGGCGTCACGGGCGTTGTCACAACGTTGCAAGGCGATGCGCTCGAGCTCCTCAATCTGGAACACGCCGTCCTTGTTGACCAAAGTGTCCGGACCTGAGAACGTGGTCTCGCCGATGGCCAGCTGTTTCTCGTTGAAACAAGGATAAGCGGTGTTGAGGTATGCGTATGTGTGGCTTGCTTGCGGGATCTCGGCTGCCACTTCCAATCCCTTCGTCTCTCTCGGGCTGAAGGTGTGCATGGTGCCTTTGTAGATCTTCATCATGGCGCCTTCTTCGTTGTCGGCGGCGGCTTCCCAGCGCATCCAGGTGCGATACCAGCTGTCGCAGGTGTGCGACGTCATCACCGAGCCGTCGGTAGAGGCTTTCCTGCCCACCATGATGCTGGTGCAGTTGGCACCTTCAAATTCATATTCGTCGATATTGACCTGAGCGTTCAGACCCAAAGTCATTGCTGCTAAAAGCAACACAATCAATAGGTTAAGTTTTTTCATGGTTTTTATTTTTCGGTTGTTATTTTTTCTGAAAAGAAAGTGAAATTCACTTTTCCGTATTTTCTATGGTCGTAATAATGAGGATGCCTACTGAAATCGACGGTTCTGTCGTGTTCGAGCACGAATATCCCGTCTTCGTTGAGCAGCTCATTTTCAAAAATGAGGTTCACAAGCACGTCGTAATGCTGGCAGTCGTACGGTGGGTCGGCGAAGATGAGGTCGTATTTTGCCTCATGCATAGGCAAAAACCTAAACACATCCGATTTTACCACCGATAACTCGTTCATATTCAACTTGTTGGCGGTCTCGCGGATGAATCTCACGCAGTTGTTGTTCTCGTCGACGGCGGTCACATGCGGGCAGCCTCGTGAGACGAGCTCATACGAGATGTTTCCTGTCCCTGCGAAGAGGTCGAGTGCTGTGGTCTCCTCCAGATCTATCTGATTTTCAAGGATGTTGAACAGGCTCTCCTTGGCCATGTCGGTCGTGGGGCGCGTCGGGAGGTTGTCGGGCGCCACAATCTGCCGTCTCTGATGTCGTCCTCTGATGATTCTCATATTTCTTCGGTTTTAAAACGCACGTTGCGGATATATCTCGAGACGAGCTCCACCACCTGCGAGTCTTTCTCAATCATGCCCATGAAATACACCGGTGCCGTCTCCACGTCAAGATGCAGCTGCTCCATTGAGAAGAGCACGAAATACAGGAAATCTTCTTTTGTTTTGAAACGGAAATTGTTGTCAAACAATAAGTTAGCTCCTTTTAGGACCATCATCTCGAAACTCTGGCTTCTGACATGCAGATAGATTCTGGCGTTATCGGTGTGCTCGAGGTTTTCCTTCATCAGGCTCTCCAAAAGCAGGGTGGAGGCGTGACGGAACTCGGTGTTGTCTGAATTCTTCAACTTGGCGTGTTCTTTTTTCGACACGCCGTAGATATTGTACACGTCGGCCTGCTCGAGATAGTCGGCGCAGACCACGCTGTTGTCTTCTTTAAGTCCAAGAAAATCAAGGTATTTCGACTTCTTGGTTTCCTGATAAAGCACTGCCGGCACGAAGGTGTGCTTGTCGTTGTCGACGACAATATACGAAAAACCATCCGCATAATTTCGGATGGTTAGTTCGTTCGAGTTCGGTTTTTCGGCAATAGGGGACATGTTATTCCCAGTTACCGTTCAACGAAGGCTCGTCCATCGAACCGACTTTCAGACCGGCATATTTGTCGAGGTCTTCCTGCTCGGCTCTCAAGTTGTTGACTCTCTGTGGGTCGAGGTCCCAAAGATAAACCCAGTAAGGTGTCTTTGCCTCAAACACAGCCACTTTCAAACCACCACGTGTGATGTAGCCTGCCTGCAACTCGAACTCCACCTTCTCGTTCTCTGAATAAGGAACGTAACGCAGATCTTCGACCTTGAAGTTGTCTCTGTTTTTGAACAGCGAGTCAGCAACGGCGATGTAACCTACTGTATCGTTGATGGTCTTTGTGAATGTTGTGTCGTTAGGGTCGGCCACGATGTTGACCACAGGAAGCTTACCGGTCTTGATATAATCGATAAGTGAATCGAAATCAGCGGTGTATCTGTTGTAAGTCTGCTTGAAAAGAGTCTGGGTGCTTCTGATGTCCTTCAGGTTCTGGACCACCTTGAGTTCTCTCTCTTTACGAATGTTTTCAAAGACTACAGGCTCGCTGATGCTTTTGTAAATCAAATAAACTAACAACAAAGCTATAAGAGCCAAAGCAATGTTGATGATTGTCAGATTTTTATTATTCATGATGTTAAATTTTATTTACATTTTTTGCGTTGCAAATTTAGCAATTTTTTTAATAAGAACGAAAAATTTTAAAAATATTTTATGAATAATATTCAACGTTGAGTCCCAACGACTTAACGTTTTCGGCAATCTTCGACATCTCATCCGTTGAAAGCTTCTCGAGATTCTTCTCCGGCGTCTCCCTGTCGATGACGTAAATCATTGTCTTTCTTGGCTTTATCTTCTTAAGATGCTCAAGCCAAAGGCTGATTTCCTCGTCGGTGGTGTTGTCGAATTTCACACCATTATGCTCGCCACGAAGGAATAAAGTCTGTATAATCACCTGACCTTCAAAGCGTTGCAGATCTTTGATGTATTGCTCGAGGTTGATTTTCACATTCGGGAGATTCACCTTATTAATAATGTCAACTGTCCCGCCGTCGAGCTTGCAGATGTTGTTGTCGACTTTTTGCAGCGCCTTGAAGACCTTCTCGTCGTGAATCCTGGTGCCGTTTGTCAGCACGCTGATGACGGCTTTCGGCACGTATTTGTCTCGTAATCTTACGGTTATATCAATGATTTCCGGGAAATTAGGATGTAACGTGGGCTCTCCGTTTCCGGAAAATGTGATGCTGTCGGGCTCTTTTGGTGTCCCGACGAGATTTTTCAGTGCATCCTCCAGTGTTTGCTCGTATTCCTGAGGTGTCGGCAGCTTGGCGTGCTCGTCTCTTTTCTCCGGATTCCAGCCACATTCGCAATAAACGCAGTTGAAAGTGCAAATCTTTCCAATCTTTGGTAATAAATTGACTCCCAATGAGTTGCCAAGTCTTCTGCTGCGTATCGGTCCGAATACCAAATCTTCTGTTAAAAATGCCATTTCCAAAAATTTTTGCAAAAATATTAAAAAATACGTTACGTTCCATCGTCATTTCTCCATTCCGCTTCGCTTCAATCGAAATGACGGGGAAAAATTTCGTGTATTTCGAGTTTTTAGATGTGGAATAATAAAAAATCTGTGGTTATCTGTGTAATCTGTGAGAGATTTTTCATATCTTTGCAAAAAATTGTATCATGAAGACAAAACAGGAAATCACGGAAAACTGGCTGCCGCGTTATACCGGACAGAGCATCGACAAGTTCGGGAAATACATCCTTTTGACCAATTTCTCGCATTATCTGGAGCTGTTTTCGTTTTTCAGCCACGCCCCTATAGTGAGCCGCGACCGCTCTATGCCATGCGCCACAGCGGGCGACATCACCATGATCAACTTCGGAATGGGTAGCGCCAACGCCGCCACCGTCATGGACCTGCTGAGCTGCATCCATCCGAAAGCTGTGCTTTTCCTGGGCAAATGTGGAGGTCTGCGACCGAAATACCAGGTCGGCGACTTCATGCTGCCTATCGCCGCCATCCGTGGCGAAGGTACTTCGAACGACTATATGCCGCCTGAGGTGCCCGCACTGCCTGCCTTCTCGCTGCAGAAAGCTATCTCTACCACCATCCGCGACCACGGCCACGACTACTGGACAGGCACCGTCTACACTACCAACCGGCGTGTGTGGGAGCATGACGACAGCTTCAAAGATTACCTCCGCCAGATACGCTGCATGGCTGTCGATATGGAGACCGCTACCATCTTCTCGGCCGGCTTCGCCAACGAGATCCCGACAGGCGCGCTGCTGCTCATCTCCGACCAGCCGATGACCCCAGAAGGCGTCAAGACAGAGGAAAGCGACAAGAGAGTTAGCAGCATGTTCGTCGACGAACACATTAAAATAGGCATCGACGCTCTTCGTCAGATTATCGATAACAGATTGACTGTCAAACACTTGAAGTTCTGATGACGTACGAGCAGATCCTTTCCGATATAAAAAACAAGATTTACCATCCGGTGTATTTCCTGATGGGCGAGGAGCCGTATTTCATCGATTCCATCAGCGACGCCATCGAGAGCACCGTGTTGGATGAGGCCGACAAGGCTTTCAACCAGATCATCCTTTACGGAAAAGACGTCAACGTGCACGACATCGTGACGCAGGCACGTAACTTCCCGATGATGGGTAACTACTTGGTAATCATCGTGAAAGAAGCTCAAGACGTGAAAAATATCGAGTCGATGGAGCCGTTCCTGGAGATGATTCCCGAGACGACCATCCTCGTCCTGAATTACAAATACAAGAAGCTCGACAAACGACTGAAGTTTGCGAAGACACTCGACAAAGACTATGTTCTGTTCGAGTCGAAGAAGCTGTACGACCGCGACATCCCGAAGTGGATAGTCAACTATCTGGGAGGCAAAAATTATAAAATACAGCAAAAAGCGTGCCAAATGCTCGCCGATTACCTCGGCACCGACCTGCAAAAAGTGCGCAACGAGCTTGACAAACTGATGGTGGCGGTGCCTAACACTAAGGAAATCAGCGACTTCGACGTTGAATATAACATAGGAATATCCAAGGATTTCAATATCTTCGAGCTTCAGAAAGCTATCAGTTACGGTGACTTCCCGAAGGCGGTGCAGATCATCAATTATTTCGGCGACAACACCAAAGACAACCCGCTAATTGCCACAGTGATAATGCTTTATGCCTATTACTGCAAGCTTCTTAAGTTGCATTACGCTACCGACAAGAGCAAAAACAACGTTGCCAGCGTCCTTGGCGTGAGCCCTTTCTTCGTCGAAGACTACTTCGAGGCCGCCCGCCGCTACAACATCAAAAAATGTGTCGATAATATCGCCATCCTCCGTGAATTCGACCTGAAATCAAAAGGTTACAACGTGGGCGATGTGAGCCAAAAAGACTTGTATCGGGAGATGATATATAAACTTATGAAATAAAAAAAGGTGGTCTTAAAACCACCTTTTTCGTTGTTATTTTCTATTTTTCTTAATCCAATTCAAAGCATTTACAAATGCCTCAATCCAAGGTGCGACTTCGTCGTTTTTGCGGTCGCCAGGGTAATAGGCCCACTGCCATGGCAAGAACGCTCTCTCGAGGTGCGGCATCATCGCGAGATGACGACCGTCGGCGGAGGTGATAGCTGCTGCTGACCATGGTGAACCATTAGGATTGGCTGGGTATCCGCTGTAGCTGTAACGCATCGCGATGTTGTATTTGTCTTCACCGTAAGGGAAGTTGAACTTGCCCTCGCCATGAGCCACCCACACACCGAGACGGCGTCCTTTGAGTGTCGAGAGCATGATGCTGTTGCTGTCGGTGATATCCACGTTCACAAAGCCCGACTCAAACTTGTGCGAGTCGTTGTGAATCATGCGCGGATGCTTGTCGTGCTCAGGATAGATGAGGTTGAGCTCCGTCATGAGCTGGCAGCCGTTGCACACGCCAAGACTCATGGTGTCAGGACGCTTGTAGAAGTTCTCGAGAGCGGTGCGCGCTTTCTCGTTGTAGAGGAACGCTCCAGCCCAGCCTTTCGCCGAACCGAGTACGTCGGAGTTGCTGAAACCGCCAACAAACACTATCATGTTGACGTCGCTGAGGTCTTCACGTCCGCTTACGAGGTCGGTCATGTGTACATCCTTGACATCGAATCCGGCAGTGTAGAGTGCGTAAGCCATCTCGCGGTCGCATTGGCAGCCCTTCTCACGGATGATGGCGGCCTTCACGCCCGACGGAGTGCGACGGTGCATGTCGATGCCCAAGTCTTTAGCCTTGCCGGTGAAGCTGCCGAAATCATAGCTAAGTGCCTGATTCTTATAGTTTTGATAACGCTCCAAGGCTTTCTCTTCGCCACTCTGACGGCGGTCGAGGAGATATGAGCTCTTATACCAAAGGTCGCGTAATGCGTTGATATCCAAGGTGTAAGACTCGTTGCCTTTCTTCAAAGCGATGGCTCTCTTATCTGAAACCTTGCCGATAACGGCATATTTGACACCTTCTTTGTCAAGTAACTCCTTGACTTTCTTGTCTTTAACCTGAATCACCACGCCTGGCTGCTCGCTGAACGCCACGCTGATGAGGTCGTTCTTTGCAAACGCGCTGAGGTCGATGTCCATGCCGCCGTCCACGTTGGCGAAGCACATCTCTAATAAGGTGGTGATCAAGCCGCCTGCCGAAACGTCGTGACCTGCCATCACGAGACCTTGCTCGATGAGCTTCTGCAAGGTGTTGAAGCATTTCTTAAAGTATTCAGTATCAGCGACATCTGGAGTCTTCTGGCCAATCTTGCTCAAAATCTGTGCGAAGCTGCTGCCACCGAGGTTGAATCCGTCTTTCGAGAAGTCAATATAGATTATTTCTGAGCCTTTGTCGTTGACAATCACTGGCTTGACGGCCTTTCTGATGTCTTTCACCTCGCCGGCTGCTGTCACGATGACGGTGCCAGGGGCAAGGACCTTCTGTCCGTTTTTGTATTTCTGGGTCATCGAGAGGCTGTCTTTGCCTGTCGGCACGTTGATGCCGAGTGCTAACACAAAGTCGCTCAATGCTTTAACGGCGCGGTAGAGACGTGCGTTCTCGCCAGCGTTCTTGGCTGGCCACATCCAGTTGGCGCTCAATGACACGCCTTTGAGGTTCTCCTCGATAGGAGCCCATACCAAGTTGGTGAGTGACTCGGCTACTGACAGTCTTGAGCCTGCCTCAGGGCTTATCAAAGCGGCTGCCGGGGCATGACCGAGGGCTGTCCCGATACCTCTAACGCCTTGATAGTCAAGTGCCATGATGCCGAGGTCGGTGAGTGGCAGCTGGATGGCACCGGCGCATTGCTGCAACGCCACACGGCCTGTCACAGAGCGGTCCACCTTGTTGGTGAGCCAGTCCTTACATGCCACACCTTCGAGCTGAAGCACGCTCTTGAGGTAATCTTCAAACTTATCTTGTTTATAATCAATATCTTGGAAATGATAATCTTTCGTCTTATCTGTCAAAACAGTCTTTGGAGCGCTTCCGAAGAAGTCTGACAAGCTCAAATCTATCGGGTTGACGCCGTTTTTGCGGACGAAGCGCAGACGCTGGTCGTCGGTCGACTCGCCTACCATATAATAAGGTGCGCGCTCGCGTTCGGCTGTCTGGCGGATTATCTCGGTATCTTGTTTATTAACGAGGAGTCCCATACGTTCCTGCGACTCGTTTCCGATAATCTCCTTGTCGGAAAGTGTCGGGTCGCCGACCGGAAGGTTGTCGACATACACTGTACCGCCGCTCTTGTCGATGAGTTCAGAGAGGCAGTTGAGGTGACCGCCGGCGCCGTGGTCGTGGATTGAGCGGACAGGGTTGCTGTCGTTCTCCACCATGGCGCGGATGACGTTGGCGACACGTTTCTGCATCTCCGGGTTGGCACGTTGCACGGCGTTGAGCTCGATGGCGTTGGAGTATTGGCCTGTTCCGACGCTCGAGACCGCGGCGCCGCCCATTCCGATGCGGTAGTTGTCGCCGCCAAGCACTATTATGAGGTCGCCTGGCTCAGGGTCTTCCTTCATGCTGTCGTCGGCCGGGGCGAAGCCGATACCGCCCGCGAGCATGATCACCTTGTCGTAACCGAAGTCTTCGCCTTTGTCAGCGCCTTCAGTATGTTCGAAGGTGAGGAGCGAGCCGTTGATGAGCGGCTGTCCGAACTTGTTTCCGAAGTCGGATGCGCCGTTCGAGGCCTTGATGAGCAGCTCTTCAGGGGTCTGATAGAGCCACGGACGAGCCTTGAAGTTGTCTTCCCATTTCGAGTCTTCGTTGTTGCGAGGATATGGCGTCATGTAGACGGCTGTTCCTGCCAACGGGATAGAGCCTCTACCGCCGGCCAGACGGTCACGGATCTCACCGCCAGTGCCTGTGGCAGCACCATTGAACGGCTCCACTGTGGTCGGGAAGTTATGTGTCTCTGCCTTGACAGAGATTACTGTGTCTATGTCTTTGATTTTGAAGAAGTCGGCCTTGTGCTGGGTGGCTGGTGCGAACTGTTCGACCTTCGGTCCGAGGATGAAGGCGACGTTGTCTTTGTAAGCCGAAACCAGACGGTTGGTGTTGGTTTTTGAGGTCTTCTTGATGAGCGCGAAGAGCGTGTCGGGCATCTCCTTGCCATCGATGATGAAGGTGCCGTTGAAGATCTTGTGGCGGCAGTGCTCCGAGTTGACCTGCGCGAAGCCATACACCTCGCTGTCGGTGAGGCCGCGGCCAATCTTCTTGCTTATACCTTTCAGATACTCAACCTCTTCAGGGCTGAGGGCGAGACCTTCCTCGTTGTTGTAAGATTCGATGTCGGTGATATATTTCAGCGGCTCCGGCTTGCGGTCGACGAAGAACACGTTCTGGTCGAGGTCGTGGTATTTGTTTTGCAGCATCGGGTCGAAGCTGTTGTCGTTTTCCTCGACGGGATGGAACTCCTCGATGCGTGTGACGCCGCGAATGCCCATATTTTGAGTTATCTCGACGGCGTTGGTGCTCCAAGGTGTTATCATCTCGCGGCGCGGTCCGAAGAAGAATCCTTTCACCGAATCTGCTTTGATCTGTTTGGCGTCGCCGAAGAGCCAAGCGAACTTTTTAATATCGTTTTCTGAATGATTATCAGCGCTTTCCACAGCGATGATGTTTTTCTGAAGGGTCTCGAAAAAGAGTATCATGGTGTAAAATTTTTCGGTTGCAAAGATAGTTAAAAGTTTATAAAGTTTGTAAAGTTTTTAAAGAAAAATAAGGGTGGAAATTAATTTTTCAAAAAAATGTCGCACGTATTAATAAAAGTTGTATTTTTGCAGTCCGAAAAATTTGAAAAATATTAAATACAAATTAATGTACGCAATCGTTGAAATAGCAGGGCAGCAGTTCAAAGTGAGCAAGGGAGACGAAATCTTCTGCAACCGCTTGAACGGCGATGTCGACAGCGCTATCAGCTTCGACAAGGTGTTGTTGATCGACAATGACGGCAACACAAGGGTTGGCACCCCCGTCCTCGAAGGTGCTAAAGTAGATGCCAAGATTATCCAGCATCTCAGAGCAGACAAAGTTCTTGTTTTCAAGAAAAAACGCAGAAAAGGCTATCAGACCCTCAACGGCCACCGTCAGGATCTCAGCAAAATCCGCATTGAAGGCATAACTGAATAATAAACCGAAAAAATTTAAAGAATTATGGCACACAAGAAAGGCGTTGGTAGTTCCGAAAACGGTCGTGAATCACATAGCAAACGACTCGGAGTTAAGGTTTTCGGTGGACAGGCAGTCATCGCAGGCAACATCATCGTTCGTCAGCGCGGCACACAACATTATCCTGGTGACAATGTCGGAATGGGCAAAGACCACACTTTGTTCGCTCTTACAGACGGCATCGTGGAATTCACAAAGAAAAGAGAAGATCGTTCATACGTGAATGTCATCCCGGTTTCAGCCGAAGTGACAGAGTAAGCGTAACTGAAAACGAACAGAAAAATAGTAGAGACATACGATCGTATGTCTCTACATTTTTTTTATATAAAATTTGCTTTTATTAAAATTATGGTGTAATTTTGCATCTCTAATGTCAATAATAATGAAAAAATTTTATATATTACTGATAATCATAGCTTTAGCTAATGCCGTCTTTGCACAGATAAAACAAAAAGAACTGGAAGCCATCAAAAACGATACCACACTGTTCTATGGCCTGGGCAACATGTGCAACTCGTCAGACGAGGCCGCCGAAAGCGCTAAAGCCGAACTGTACGAAAATATCGCCAAAAACTGCAACTCCAACGCCATATACATTGCCGGAAACGGCGACAAACAAGTGGAAAACATCGTCAGGACATTCAAAGAGAGAATCGACGAGAAAGCCCTTGAGAGAGCAGTGGTTGAAGACGACGATGACGAAGAATATCAATACCTTATAATCATCCGACGCGCCGACTTCCGCGCCTTGTGCGACGAACGCCGCGACGACATACAACGTTATATTATAAAAGGTATGAAGATGGAAGACGACGTCTGCCTCGAAGACGCCCTGAAAGCATATTACTGGGCCCTGATGCTCACATACGCACACCCTCAAGGCAAGAAACTGCTTTTCCATGGCGACAGCGGCACCGTCGATTATGAATGGCTTGTGGAACGCATCAGCGGCAACGACGGCATACTTAGGTCGTTTAAATTCATAGTACCGAAAGAAAACGGCATCGAACAGACCGACGACGGCATGATCGTGAAGCTCCGTGTACAGAACACCTCAGGCCAAGACGTGGTGAACCTCCGCTGCGAATGCCACGACGGACGCAAGTTCATGCCAAACACCGTACGCGACGGCAAACTCATCGTGCAGCTGCACGACAAAGACATCAAAAGCTTCAAAATAAAGGTGAACTACGACTTTAAAGAAGACGCCAAGAAGATGAACGTGGCCGTGGCAAACGCCATCGAACTCATCAAAGTGCCACGTTTCTCTAACAATATCTACACCGTCGACCTCGAGAAGACCATGAACGTGAAGAAAAACGAAGAGGTTCAGGGCTGGAAAAAGGTGGAACATAACCGCGCCGTGAGCGAAAATATTTATCTTGAGCGTATGTCGCTGATAGAGAACGCATTACGTAACCATGACATCGCCTCGGCACGCGAGTGCTTCTCGACAGAAGGCTACAACATGCTTGACACACTCTCGCATTACGGCAAGATGACGGTGGTGGGTAAACCCGACTATAAGTTGTTGAAATACAAGGACGAAGTGCTCTGCCGCAGCATTACCCTGCAATTTGACTTCAGAAACACGCCAGGATTCTCACAAGACATTGTGTTCCGCTTCGACACTATTAATAAGGTGGTGACCTCGCTGGCGTTCCGTCTCTCCGACCAGGCCGAATACGACATCATCTCGAAGACGAAATGGCCCGAAGAGTCAAGGCTTATCTTGGTGAATTTCCTTGAGGATTACCAGACGGCATACGCCTTGAAACGCCACAGATACCTCGAGAGCATCTATTCCGACGACGCTCTGATCATAGTGGGCCGCGTGGTGAAAAAGACCGAGATCCCCGACCGTCTGACACTGAAGCTGACGGCGGAAGAGGCCGAACTGACGAAATACGACAAGGACACCTACATGAAAAACCTCTCGATGTGCTTCAACAACAACGAATATATCAGGCTGCGATTCACCGAGACCGATTTCACCAAGGCTAACAACACCAAAGACGTGTACGGAGTGCGTGTGCGGCAGGAGTATTTCTCGTCATCGTACGGCGACGTGGGCTATCTGTTCCTGCTCGTTGACCTCCGTGGTGCCATGCCGCTGATCCACGTCCGTGCCTGGCAGCCTGATAAGGTCGATTTGGAAAAATTGATGGATATGAGCGATGTGAGATTTAATTAGATAAAATCTTTTAACTTTTATCTATTATCTTTTAACTAAAAATATTATTTTTGCAGTGTAAATTTTTTATAAAATGTTAACGATACCTTATATTAGAGAACATAAAGAAGAGTGCATCAACCGTCTGAGTATCAAGAACTTCACGAGATTTGAACTCCTTGACGAGATTTTAGCGCTCGACGATGAGCGTCGTAAGACACAGCAGGAAAACGACGAGGCTCTGGCTGAAGCCAATACCATAGCACGCCAGGTGGGCGACCTCTGCAAGCAGGGAAAAGCCGCTGAGGCAGCACCGTTGAAGGCTCGCGTGGCCGAACTGAAAGAATTTACGAAGGTGAAAGGCGACCGCCTCGAAGAGCTTAAAGTGTTGATTCAGAGTAAGTTGGTGGAGATTCCTAACACCCCGCACCCGATGGTGCCACGTGGAAAGACTGCAGCCGACAACCTGGTGGTGAGCGAAGAAGGTAAGATGCCTGAGCTTCCAGCAAATGCTCTTCCACACTGGGAGTTGCTCAACAAATACAAACTCGCCGACTTCGAGCTCGGAAACAAGGTGACAGGCGCAGGATTCCCATTCTACACCGGCAAAGGCGCACGTCTGCAGCGCGCTCTCATCAACTTCTTCCTCGATGAGGCTGTGAAAGACGGATACTACGAGGTGCAGCCACCTATCGTGGTCAATGAGGCCTCGGCATACGCCACTGGTCAGCTGCCAGATAAGGAAGCCCAGATGTACGCTGTGCCGCTCGATAAGATGTATATGATCCCGACCGCCGAGGTGCCTGTGACCAACATCTTCCGCGATGTCATAGTGCAGGAGAGCGAGCTCCCTATCAAACGCGTGGCTTACTCCAACTGCTTCCGTCGTGAGGCGGGCTCATGGGGCAAGAACGTGCGCGGACTGAACCGTCTGCACCAGTTCGACAAGGTGGAAATCGTCGAGATCGCACATCCTGACAACTCATACGAACGCCTTGAGGCAATGAAGGAACACGTGGCAGGGCTGCTCCGTAAGCTCGAGCTGCCATTCCATGTGCTGCGTCTCTGCGGCGGCGACATGAGCTGGACATCAGCAATGACATACGACTACGAGGTGTGGTCGGCAGCACAGAAACTGTGGCTCGAGGTGAGCTCGGTGTCATGCTTCGAGACATTCCAGTCGAACCGTATGAAACTGAGATTCAAGGACAAAGACGGCAACATCAAGTTGGCTCATACCTTGAACGGTAGTGCTCTGGCACTTCCGAGAATCGTGGCTGCCTTGCTCGAAAACAACCAGACAGAAGAAGGTATCTTGATTCCTAAGGCATTACAACCATACACAGGCTTTGAAATTATTAAGTAAGATATTGACAATAAGTGGTTTAGTTCTGATGGTGGCTTGCAATGACAAGTCACCGTCGGGACAAATCGACCAGATGCTCCAACGTGTGGATGCAGTGGAGAATCAGGTGGAAGTGCTTTATACTCAAGACTTTGGCTATCTAGTCGAAGGGTATCAGGCAATAGATACCACTGTGGCACGAACCAGAGACCTCGGCGATACCTTGATCTTGATGCAGGCTTATCTGCAACAGTTTGAAACACAACGAGTTGTGATTATTGAGAACGCAGAGTTTTCGAGAAAACAGCTCTCCGACCTGCGAGACGACATCAACAACAATCGTTTCGATGAAGAAACAATGTCGAAATACATCCAAGACGAAGAAAAAGAGCTTCATACGATGGAGGCTCAAGTCAAGTATTTTCAGGAAAAGTTTGACGCACAGAAAAAAGTCGTGAAACAACTGAGGAGGAAGTGACGCCATGAAGTCGCCGCGCTGTCATCGTTTTTTTTCAAAGGTTTTTTGTTTTGTCTTGCTGCTTTTGTCGTTGCAAAACATTGAGGCTCAGAATGTTAACAACCAACGTCAGCTCGATGAGAAATTAGCTCGCGAATTTTATTATAAAAAAGATTACGAAAAAGCACGCGACATCTATAAGAGCCTTTACGACAACTTCGGGAAAGTAGGCTATTTTAACCAATACGCTGATTGTCTGATACTTACAGGCGATTACGAGGCGGCTGAAAAGGCTTACAAGGCATTTCTGAAGAAAAATCCGAAAAACTGGAAATCGCATGTCGATTTGGCGTACGTTTATACCCAACTGGGCGAAAACGACAAGGCTACAAAGTATCTCAACAAGGTTCTTAAAGACGTTCCAGAGAACAAAAATTCAATAATTGAGGTTTCTAACCTGTTGAGAGCCAGGGGTTTTAACGACGCTGCAATCATATTATTTAATAAAGCGGCTAAAAATACAAATATTAATTACAATTTTTACCTCGAGAAAGCGTATACTTACAACTCAATGCTCGATTTTGAGAACGCCACCGAGTGTTATCTGCTGTATTTAAAGGAAAATCCTGAACATTACGAGACCGTGAAAAGCCGTTTGCGAGTGATGATGATGTACGATATCAACGGCAACGTGAACGATGTGATTCGTATGGCTCTGCTGAGGAAAACGCAGGAAGAGCCCGATAATGAGGAGTATTCGTCGCTGCTGATGTGGTTTTCGCTGCAGCAACAGGATTACGAGATGGCGTTGACATTGCTCAAAGCCCTTGACAAACGTGGCAAAGGCGACTTTGAGAACGATATCGTCAATATAGCCCAGATAGCCTACGACAACAAACAATACGATATTGCAATAGATGCTTATAATTACATTTTAAAAAAGCATAAAGAAGGCATTTACTACGTCGACGCCACCGTCGGACTGATTGAGGCAGAATATGCCCAAGCTGTCGCAAATGGCAGTCACGACAAGGGTTTTTATGAGAAACTGTCGGGCCGGATCGACGACGCTTTCGCGGAAATGGGTTATTCAAAAGAGACGCTATCGCTGATAACGATTCAGGCAGAGATCATGGCTTTCGAACTTGGGCGGTGCGACGATGCTAAAACGTTGTTAAACAATGCGTTGGAAGTGAATCTGTCACCTAAAAACAAAGCCGAGTTGAAGATGAAACTCGCCGATATCTATCTGTTTACCGACGAGGTGTGGGAGGCTACTTTGCTGTATTCACAGATTGAGAAAGCGCTGAAAAACGAGCCTATAGCGCACGAGGCGAGGTTCAAAAACGCGCAACTGCGTTATTTTATTGGTGAATTCGAATGGGCTAACGCATCATTGAAGGTGCTGACCGCCGCCACCTCGAAATTAGTGGCAAACGACGCGATGACACTCTCGTTGACCATTAGCGACAATCTGGAGTACGACACCATCGGCTTGCAACGTATCGCGAAAGCCGATTATTACATCTATCAGCATCGCTATGTGCTTGCTAATCAGATGCTTGACTCGGTGGCGGCGTACAACCCCAACGAAGTGAGTCTGCCTAATGCGTTTTACCGCAAGGCGAAAATAGCAATGAATGAAGGCGATTACGAGCTCGCCGACAGTTTATACAAACGTGTCTACGAGGGCTATGCCGACAGCTATATCGCCGACAAGTCTCTGGTTGAAGACGCGTTACTGCTTGAAAATCAATTGAATAAAAAAGAAGAGGCGATGGAGTGCTATTCGAGACTGTTCGATTATTACACTGCCAGCGTTTATGTGGCGCAGGCCCGAAAGAGCTACCGCCGACTGCGTGACGAATTAAACAAATGATCATGAAAGACTACACAAATAACGGTTTGGTGAGGCCGAAGAAGGCTCTCGGACAGCATTTTCTGGTCGATTTGAATATCGCAAGAAACATCGTGGATGCCTTGGGCACCGACCACGACGTGGTTATCGAAGTCGGAGCCGGCATGGGAGTCCTGACGCAGTATCTTATTGAAAATCAGCTCGATAAGCTGCAAGTGGTGGAAATCGACACCGAGTCGGTAGAGTTTCTGAAAAACAAGTTCCCGATGCTTGAAGGGCACTTAACGCTTGGTGATTTCTTGAAGCAGGACTTGACGTCATTTCGAGCGGAACGAAGTGAAGTCGAGAAATCTCAAACAATTTTAGATGAGATTTCTCCACTCCCTACGGTCGGTCGAAATGACGACCACATTGATATTGCCGTCATCGGCAACTTCCCATACAACATCAGCTCACAGATATTTTTCCAAATCCTGAAGTACCGCAACAACGTCTCGGAGTGCGTCGGCATGATCCAGAAGGAGGTGGCGGAGCGCATCGCAGCTGGTCCTGGCAGCAAGACCTACGGCATTTTGAGCGTGCTTCTGCAGGCTTGGTACGACATCGAATACCTGTTTACGGTGCATGAGAACGTGTTCAATCCGCCACCGAAGGTGAAGTCGGCGGTTATCCGTCTTAAACGTAACAGTGTCAAGGAGTTAGGATGCGATGAGAAACTTTTCGTTACAGTCGTTAAACAGGCTTTCAACCAGCGCCGCAAGACCTTACGCAACTCTTTGCGCCCGATGATACCGGTAGAAATTATTGAAAACGAGATTTTTAACAAACGTCCAGAACAGCTTTCGGTCGCAGAATTTATTGAATTGACCCGTCATTTTGAGCGGAGCCCTATTTGACGGGTTGAGGTGGATGACAGGCATATTAAAAGAGACGTTGATCTAGTGTTTTGTCCTCCAGTGACGGGATAGGCAGATGGTCAGATTCCCACGTTTCTTTTTATATTTTTAATTTTTTTAAAAAAATTAAAAACCATTCTTTTGCGTTTGGGAGTCGCACAAAAGAAACGTAACTTAATTCTATTTTTCAAATGAAACGAACGACAAAACGGAAAGCCTTGGTGCTTTCCATGGCGATGGCATTGGGAATGCTGTTGCCGACAACGACGACCGCCCAAAGTGACGGTTTCTTCCGTGATGCTGGAGAGTATTCCAACCGTGACGGAAACGGTGCCTACAGCCTCAACAACCAGACCTTCGGCTCTGATGTCAACGGCGGTTACAATCTCAACAACCAGACCTTCGGGCAAGAAGCGGCTCCACTTGGCAGCGGCCTGATCGTAATGCTCGCCGCCGGCGGCGCCTACGCCCTAGTGCGCCGAAAACGCTGATTGTCATTTCGACTGAAGTGGAATGAAATGGAACGTAATGGAGAAATCCTTTTTCCTCGTCATTTCGACCGGAGCCGATAGGCGTAGTGGAGAAATCTCCGCCAAACAATTCTAACGGATTCAGATGCCGGTGATTTTTCGATTCCGCTTCGCTACACTCGAAATGACAAACAACAATTAATTAACTAATTAAAAACTCAAAAAAATGAAAAAGCTTAACACATTATTACTTATATCATTAGTACTTATTTTGGGTTTAACCCAATGCAAAAAGAATGTTGAAACAATAACCCCGAGCAACCTCGGCAAGACAGTCCATATCACCGTTAACGTTGGCGGCGACAAGCATGAGGTGTTTCCAAACACCGGCGCGGTCGTTTACACTGACGGCGACATAATCTATGTGGGCGACGGACACAAGTATATCGGCTACCTCACATACGGCAGCGGCGCATTCAGCGGCGACATCACCGAGCCTGCAGTTGGCGACTACCTCTATTTCTACTTCCTCGGCGGCATTGAAATCTCTCCGGTTGCGGCTACCACATCGTACGAGATAAGCATAGCCGACCAGAGCTCAAAGCTCCCTGTTCTCTCATTTGGCAGATCAACAAGCACTTACACAACAAGCTCAGCCACCTACGGATGCACCTTGTTAAACAAGTGCGCATTGGTTGAGTTTAAACTCACCGTCAGTGCCAGTGTGGCTGTTAAATTGGCTGATATGCCGACAGTGGCAACCATCGACTTTGCGAACCCTGACAACGCCATAGCAGCCACGGGCACAAAAGGCTTAATAACATTGAACTCGCAGAGCGAGACCTCAAAATGGGCCATACTTCTTCCAGCGGCTGATGCAACGGCAACAACTGTTACAATTGGTGGCACCGACTTCGATGTCACAGTTCCTGCAATAACAGCCAACGCCTATCTCGCAGGCAGTACAGCATTAGCTATTGACAACAAAATAGATTATGTTTTCTCAGTAAGCAGCACAGAGAAGGTCCACTTCTCAAAGGGTAACCTGCAATACAAATCAGGCGAAGGCTGGCGTTTTGCCGAGCACCAATATGATATCATCGAGCCAAATGGAACCGTATGGGATGTAACCGGTTGGGTTAGTTTGATCGGCTGGGGCACATGGTCAGGAACATCAAATCAATTGAACCCGCTTAATGCGTCTACAATAAATACTAACTATGCATGGAGGGGTGATAAATATTTTCATGGAACAATAATAAATAATAGCGAGACTGACTGGTTTACCCTTTCAGATGAACAATGGCAATATATTGTGGATCATAGCACATGGGGCTTTGCCACAATAACGGTTGATGCAAATAATACGGTTTACGGCATTGTCATTCTCCCTGATGCTTCTACATTAACTGTTAACACAAAACATGATGGTTGGGGCAATAATATTTATGATGCTTCTCAATGGGACATGATGAATGCCGCAGGCGCAGTGTTCTTGCCTGCCGCTGGAGAGCGCAAAACCGGGCCGACCATACACTTTATTGGAGAAGAGGGCTACTACTGGTCGAGAGTTTCTAGCAACGACACCGAAGCGTATTACTTGTATTTCTCTGCTACAACTTGCGGTGTGGGCTCCTACGGCCGCTACCATGGATACTCTGTGCGCCTCGTGCGTTAGCACATCAGGTATTTACCTAATAATCATACAAAGCTCTGGTGTTTCATTGCAAACGCCAGGTAAGGGGCTAAAAAAGAAAAATACATTTTTTAAAAGCGCAAATTTTTGATTTACAATAAATTACGATGTTTTGATAAAAAACAAAAAGTACAAAAAAGTTTAATTTGCTTGTATTTTGCTTTAATAAAACCTCAAAAAAGCGCAAGAAAAGTTTAATAAAAGTTTAATTAATACAAATTTTGCTTAGATTAGTGGCTCTAAATGCCTGAATTTTCAACGGTTTAGCCGATTTTGACCTATATTGCCGCAGCCGTTTACCTGCCGTTTAAACACCTATTAAATATATATTGAAAAGGCCTGCCGGAACGCCTCTCCGACAGGCTTTTTTAGTGCCAAAAATGACGCTGGGATTACAAATGGGATTACAAATGGGATTACAAAACTGCGCAAAAAACGCTTCGAGTTGACCCCTATAATACACTTTTTTTTGATGAGTTGACCCCCTTAATACATAAAAAAAGCGTGAGTTTTTTCACGCTTTTTATTGATTATCAGTTATTTACACCTAATTATACGCATCAAATTGTTTGGTTCGCGTATTATCCTGCCATTGAAGCTGCTTCGCCACCCCCCCGATTCTCATCATTCAGCCTATCTTCAAGCAGCTCAATCTGACGTTCTAACGATTTTATAAGCTGTTTTTGAGTTTCTATAATAGTTCTATACGCATCAGCAAGATCATCACCCTTGTTTGTCGTGGGTGTAGCCATATCTTCATCGCTATTAAGCATTTCACCCTCACCGATGAGAAGCCAGTTTCTGTTTAAATCGGCGTAAAAATTCAATATTTTTTCTATAGATGCATCCGATAAATCCCTCCCTTTTTGGCGCGATTTTCCAATTAAACCCACTGACAAGGATAATTGAACGGTAACTTTGTTATCGTTTAACCCCTTGTATTTCATATACTTATCAAATCTATCAATCTTTCTTTCCATATCAAAAATATTTTTTTGAAAAAAAATTCAACATTTTTGTTGAACATATAGAATTAACTTCTATATTTGCAGTGTTGTAAACAATTTACAACGCCGACAAAATTACATAAAAATAAAATACGATGGTTCAAAAAATTCAACTGACTGATACAGAGGCTCGCAAAAGGATTGCGAAAACTCTCAACGTGTCGAAGTCGTACATATCGCTGGCGTTGAATTTCCAACGCGACAGTGACACAGCCAGAAAGATACGCCGCGCCGCATTGAATAGCGGCGGTGTGCTGCTAAAGGAAGCCAACTAACACTTAATAATTATAGGTATGAAAACACTAAAAGTTATCGGAACAACGGCAGTGATCGCAGGGATATTCCTGGCAGGATGCACAGCCGACGGAAGCAACCACGAAATCGCGCTCCGCCTCACTGGTGTAGTGCTGATGGCAATTGGAGCCATTGTACTCCGCAAGCTCGATCAAGAAAAGGAAGGAGACGCGCTATGAAAATCGAGTTAAACGTAAATCGTTGTAAATTAGAGAATTACATAATGGGGGGGGTAAAATTGAAGCCCTCGTCAACATGGAGGAATTCTATGCGATGCTCGACCGCATCAACCCCCAGATCCTGACAAACTACATCTACATGAGATTAAAAGCTAAATCAGTCAACAACCTTTAAATTATAAGTATATGAATAACACCTCGGATTCAAAAGAGCCTCAAGTCCGCATAAGCCTTCAATTATCTGAGAAATGTAATGCACTGACTCTGGGTGCCGAATTTCTCGGTCTAATTCAAAAACTAAATAGTTGTTTGCCGCAGGTTCTAAAGGGAACGTTTGAAGTTTGTCACAACGGCAATGAAATGAAAATGGAATTTGGAACTTCTGAAGATGCTGCTCCATATAACGATATATACGCGAATTATTAGACAGCTCGTCTTCGGTGACTTCAAATGTGATAACTGATTTCAGACGCATGATGAGATAAATTTTTTGCAAAGATATAAAAAAATGCAGTACTACAATAACACATTAGCGGTTGAAGCCCGGTGGTTGGTTGATAATGATATTATATCAAGGTCAAACTACCTTCAATTATGCAATCGCCACGACATCACCGTTGTGCGCCGCGCCTGTGCCGGCACGCCTGCGCTGGTGGCGTTTGAGAGCCTGCCCGACAGGTTCAAGACCAAGGTGCTGCAGCTGGTTCCGGATCCATACAAGACCGCCAAGACCAACGCCGTTGAGGAGTGCATCGAGGCATCAGCCGAGATAGCTGAGTTTTTCGACACTTACAAGGTTGGCGACAAAGGTCTCCAGCCCGACAAACGCCGCGAGTATTACGCCAACGCGGTCATCTTCGAAGGCATCCGCAAGCTCATCGCAAACCGCAGGGCAAAACGCGCAGCCCTCGGCCACACATCGACACGTTTCTGGGATGAGATATCGGAGTGCGTGCAGTCGCTCGACACGAAGATCTATCCGCACGCCCTGCCTGCCAACGCCCGGAGCCTCGAGCGCAAATACAAGCGTTATATCGACGAAGGCTGCGAGAGCCTCATCCACAAGGCTTACAAGGCTCAGAACCGCAACGCCGCCAAGGTGGTTGACAACAACCAGCAGAGCGCGTTGGCGGTGCTGATGAGCGACCCTCGCAACCTTGACAATGAACAGGTCTCTTATCTCTATAATATGCTCGCCGAGCAGATGCACTGGAAGAAGATAGGCTCGGGGACTGTTGCCGTTTGGCGCGAAAAGCTCGACGACGTGATATACGCACGCCGCCACGGTGCCACGGCATATCGCAATAACAAGGCGATGCAGGTTAAACGCCAAGCCCCTGACTATCCTCTCCAGTTCTGGACGATGGACGGTTGGGATGCGGAGCTGCTGTATCAGAAGACCAACGACAAAAACGTGACGGTGTATCACAACCGCCCGACGATTGTGGTGGTACTGGACGCTTGCTGCAAGTACCCGATAGGCTACGCCATCGGCGACCGCGAGAACCCGGAACTCATCAAGGAGGCTCTCCGCAACGCAGCCAAGCACACAGCCGAGCTGTTTGGTGCGATGTACCGCACGGCGCAGCTCCAGTCGGACAACTACGCCATCAAGAAGATGATGCCGACTTATACCGGTATGGCGGAACACGCCACGCCAGCAGCTGTGAAAAACGCAAAAGCCAAAATCATTGAGCCTTGGTTCAACTACTTCAACAAGAAATACTGCCAACTTCAGATAAACTGGTCGGGCTTCGGCGTGACGAGCCGCAAGGAGCTTCAGCCGAACTCCGACTACCTCAACAAGATGCGTCACAACTTCCCGGACTGGGACGGCGTGTGCGCACAGCTTGTGAGGTTTATCGAGGCGGAACGCGCCCAGCTCCACGATGAGTATATGGCACGTTTCGAGGAGATGCCTGAGACACGCCGCGCGGCTCTTTCATACGAGCAATATCTGATGCTCTTCGGAGCCACCACAGGCCAGCGCAACCTTCTGCAGGGCAGCGGCCTGAAGGTCACCATCGGCGGTGTGAAGCACGACTACGACTGCTTTGATCCGAACTTCCGCAAATATGCTTCACAACGCTGGGAGGTGCGCTACGACCCTGACGACAAGAGCAAGGTGCTGGCGGTGAGTGAGGATGAGACTTTGCGCTTCCTGTGCGAGGAGAAATACGTTCAGCCGATGGCATTGGCCGACCGCAAGGAAGGCGACGCGGAGCAGCTGCGCCGTGTGCTTGACTTCAACAAGCGTCAGGAGCACCGCATAGCCAACCAGCTCGGCGACTACATGGAGACAGCAGCCGGACTGCTCGACGACACCAAGGCTCTCGACACGCTTCAGAAGCTCATGATAACCGACTCCAACGGCCAGCACAAAGACAGGCGCAACGACGCTCGCTTAGCTATCAAGGCACAAGAGGTGTTTGAGCCTGCGGAAATTGAAGAGGACATTTATGCAAGTTACTAAATACTAAAAATTAAGTCATTATGGAAAACATCAGAAAACAGAACATCGTCAACGCGCTTCGCGACTATTGCGACCGCTACGACTCACAAAACAAGGCTGCCAACTCGCTTAAGAACGTGTCGGCTGCCACCATCAGCCAGATGCTTAACAACAACTGGGAACTGATAAAAGACGACATGTGGCGCAACGTGGCGGCGCAGATCGGCTACAAGGAGGAGAAATGGGAGGCCGTGGAGACTCGCGGTTTCAAACGCCTTAACAAGTATCTTCAGGACGCTCAAGACAATTCGCTGGTGATGGCCATCACCGGTGATGCCGGTACCGGGAAGACGTTCACCATCAAAAACTACATAGCCAACACCAGACAGGCTTATCTGTTGTGCTGCAACGAGTACTGGAACCGTAAGATGTTCCTTTCGGAGCTGCTCACATCGCTCGGACGCGACTATACAGGATTCACTGTAGGCGAGATGATGCACGAGGCGGTGCGCACACTGAAGATGCAGGAGTCGCCGCTTCTGATACTCGATGAGGCCGACAAACTGAGTGACCAGGTGCTTTACTTCTTTATCACGCTTTACAACCAGCTTGAGGATGAGTGCGGCATCGTGCTTTGCGCCACAAACCACCTCTGCAAGCGCATCGAGCGAGGCATCAAGCTCAACAAGAAAGGTTACAACGAGATCTGGTCGCGCCTTGGACGCAGGTGCATTGAGCTGAAGGGTGTGTCGGCTGCCGACATCACCGCCATCTGTGAGGCCAACGGCATCACGGCTTCAGATGCCATCGACAATATAATTAACGATTCCGAGGGCGATTTGCGCCGCGTACGCCGCAAGATCCATGCAACACTCGGACAGATGAGAATGACCGCTTAAACAGTGTTAAAATGGCAATAAAACGCGCTTTGACGGTTAACGACATCCGCGACTACAAGCCGCAGGTGCTTCCTTTCGAGGGTGAGTGGCTTGCGTCAATCGGCTGCCCGGAGATAAAAGGCGGATGGATTATCTGGGGAGGCTCGGCAAACGGAAAGACACGTTTCGCCCTGCAGCTGGCTCGGTACATGGCGCGTTTTACTCGCGTGGCTTACGACTCGCTCGAGGAGGGATTGTCGCTGTCGATGCAGAAGGCCATTGAGGATGTCGGCATGTCGGACGTGAAGCGGTCGTTTGTGCTGCTCGACAAAGAGACTGTGCCGATGCTCCGTGAGCGTCTTGCGAAACAGCGCAGTCCGCAGGTTGTGATAATCGACTCGCTGCAGTACACCGGTTTGACCTACAAGGATTATACCGGGCTTATCAACGAGTTTCCGCACAAGCTGTTTATCCTCGTGTCGCACGCCGACGGCAGAGACCCTCGCGGCAACGTGGGCAAGGCCATCAAATACGATTCATTTGTGAAGATTTACGTTGAAGGTTACAAGGCGTTTGCGCAGTCGCGCTACGGTGGCGGAGAGCCGTTTGTGGTGTGGCAGAAAGGCGCAGACGCTTATTGGAACGGAAAATAAAACAAGCATTCAACCATGGAAACAATTAAAAACACCGGTATCAGTGACGCACAGCGCAGAAGCCTGTTACTCAACTTCAAGGCTCTCGGTCTTGATGATGATGGCCGTCACTACTTCATCAGCGACTTCACCAGAGGCAGAACCAGCAGCTTGAAAGACCTCGGCTATATCGAGGCGCAGGATCTGCTCCGCTACCTTGGGGAGCTTCGCCGCAACCCACAGGAGCGCAAATGCCGTGACGACCTCGACCGCAAGCGCAAAGGCGTGATCAAAGCCATCAGTGCATATCTGGAGCTTTACGGCCAGCAGCCGACGCTGGAATACATCAAAGGCGTGGCGGTTAGAGCTGCCGGCATGGTTCCGACGATGGTTGACCACGACTTCAACCGCATTCCGGAAGGCACGCTGACCAGAATCTATAACGAGTTCTGCCGCAAACAGTCGGTGATAAGGGTTGAGGATGACTTGACGAAGATCTGTTTCAAGTGATGGAGAAAAGCATTGAGTGGATGATGAAGCAGGCCGAACGCGCAACGGTGAGAATGAGAGCCCAGCTGGAGGACATGACGACGCTGGAGGTTGAGGAGGCCGACGCGGTACTGGATGCCGAGCAACGCCGTAAAGAGAAACGGTTTGAGGCTTACGCGCATTATTTCGATAATGACTACAAAACAAAAAGACTATGAACGAACAGAACGAGAAAGACAGTGGTTACAGCAAACAGGATGACCACAATCCGTATCCGGAAGAGTAAGACAAACAGTACCCCGTGACGTTCTTTGCCGCATTCCGGGACTGTATAAGCGGCAGGAGGCGAAAGGCAAACAACAAAATGGATAGTCCACGTGAATTTTTTGAGGGTTCGATTCCCTCCGCCTCCACACGGTAACTAAATGTTAAACAATTAAAAACTAAGTACAAATGAATTACTACATCGAAAAACCCAACACATGGAGAGCGGCCAACCGCAAGTGTGCCGAAATCCAAGAGTTCGTTAACCAGTTTAAGAACTGCCTGATTTATGACGAAAAATCACGCGATGCGTTGATTAAGGAAATCCGCGACAAGGTTGAGGAATTGAACAATGCCTATCCGCGCACGAAGAGACTGAAAGTCGAGTTTTCGCACGGCGATTACATCTCATGCTACCCTGACGAAAGAGGAGTTGACGAATATGTCTTCGCCTTCCATTTTTATCCGGTTAAGAGAACTTACGATGTGTGGCAGTCGCTCGTTGAGATAAATAATGATGAGAGGGCAAGACGTTATGTGGATGGAGTAAAAAAGGCAAACCCTATCGATAATCCGACATGGGGATTGCTTGAAACCGCATTTGTTGCCGGAATGGAAGAACAACGACAAATGGAAAGAAGGAGGTAAGAAATGATAACTTTTGGTATAGCAATAGTGACCCTTATTTTGGGTTTTGTGATTGGCTGGAACATCGCAGGATTCATCGCTTATGATGATGGCGTTTATGACGAAAAAAAAGCACTGGTATATGCACGCCCATAATTGGGGGTGTTGTGCTGAAAAATATATGGATAACGAATAACTTAAAATAATAACACCATGTCAGAGAAACAAACAGTAGAAATGACTGCAGCTGAACTTAACGAGTTCAACAAGTTCAAGGAAGAGAAGGCTAAAAAAGAAGCCGAACGCCAAGCTGCCGAACAACGCAAAGCTTATCGCCAGATGGTTGATGACGAGATAGAGGCATCCATGCCGGTGCTTCAAGCTCTGTCATCAGACATCAAGGATAAGAAAAACAATATCCTTGATAATTTCAAGGCAATTCTGGAAATGAAGAATGAGTTGATGATGACCAAAGACGGACAGTTTTCACACACATTCACCAATTCAAAAGGAACAAAGCGCATTACGCTCGGTGTTTACACGCTCGACAACTATACTGATACCGTGGAAAACGGCATTGCCATGGTTAGAGAGTATATTGAGAGCCTTGCCACCGACGACAAGACGAGAATGCTGGTCGATTCGGTTCTGCGCCTGTTGTCGCGTGACGCTAAAGGCACTCTCAAGGCGAGCCGTGTTATGCAGCTCCGTAAAATTGCCAACGAGAGCGGAAACGCACGTTTTCTGGAAGGCGTGAAGATTATCGAGGAGTCGTACAACCCCACGCCGAGCCGCCAGTTTATCCGTGCCGAGATCAAAGATGAGAATGGCGCATGGAAATCGGTGCCATTGGGAATGACGGAGTCATGATACCTTACATCACCAACAATCACGAGGTATGGGCTATCTGTCCGCAATGCGGATATGAATACGACAGACGCGTTTGGGACACATGTCCCAGATGCGCCGGTCGCAAATTGAAAAACACCAGTAACAATGCAAAAAATGGACTTGACAGAAATAATTAACGAGGCTCTGAAGCTGACAAAAAAAGACAAGATGCAGCTTATCAGCACGGTGCTTGAGTCGATGTCGAACAAAAAGACAGGCTTCAAGTTCCCGGTGTTCCGCGCGTTGGAGGAGTTCAAAGCCCGTCACATGGAATACAAGAGTACAGGCTACACCGGCACAAAGGCAGACTTCAGATGGATGCAGCAGCTGCTTGAGCACATCCTTGACAAGACCGTAGAGGGTCAGAGCAAGGACACCGTAGTCGTTACTGAAGACATCCTTGTCAGCAATTTAAACGCCTTTTTAAAAGCGGTTAAACAGCTTGACAACAAGTGGTACTTTGCCAACCGTTTCACTCCTGAAGGGCTGGCGAAAGATTTCGAGAAGATATACGCCAACATCAAACAAAACAACAGCTATGAACGAGCAAAACGCGCTTGCGATTATCTCTAAAGAGGCACTGACGCCTGCGGCATTGTCGATGGCTGTTCGCGAGGCTGGCATCGTCACGGTGCGCCAGTCGATAGAGAGCAAGTTCCCTTCGATAAACAAGATTGTCGAAAAGCTTGGATATAAGGAGACGGCGGCATTGATAGTGATGCAGATTGTCAGGATGGAAACGTTGCTGAATCTGACAAAGCAGCTGCCTCCAGAGAGCCTCGCGGAAATAGCCTCAACGGTTATAGATGTCTGTATCGAATCGGGCATCAACGTGAACGCCGCCGATATTGACATTGTCTTCAGACGCGCCATGAAAGGCCAATATGGTAGGTTTTACGGCAGCATCGGAATGCAGGATATTGTCGGCTGGTTCAACAACTACATCAGCGAGAAAGCCGGAGAATACGTTCAAATCAGGATGAGTGAGTCGCAAGAGTACAACACCCACAAGCCAAGGGCAAACGAATTTGGGCGCACATACGATATTCAAAGGCACAAGGAAGCCTTCAAAGATTATGTTGAAAATTTAAAAAAGTAAGGAAATGAGCAAAACAAATAAAATTGAGATACCAGAGACCGCTAAGGTTTTTGAGTTCACGCCTTTGATAGAAGTGTGCGGTGACTGCGGCGGAACCGGTAAAAAAGACGATATCTATACACGTACCTGCTCGTTATGTAACGGCAGCGGCAGAGTTGTCAAGACAAAAACCGTTATCATAGACATCAAGCCTTATAAGTAATGAGAAAAAGCAGGCATCATCGGAATACGCTTGAGCGGATGAGGCATGTGTGCGACATAGTGCAAGAACACTATGAGCCCGGCAATCAAGCCAAATCATATTACAGGGTTTGGCGCAAATACGTGTATCCGGTGTATCCCTGCAGTTATAAAACACTTCTCCGTTATATCTCGACCAATATCAAAAAAGAGGAACGGGACATGGATGACGAAAGACAACTAAAACTGTTTTAATATGGAAAAGCAAATACTATTGGATGTTCAGACGAGGCTTTCAGACAAAGTGCCAGTCTTGAGATACATTGACAAAGACTGGGGACAGCTTAATGAGGAGAGACCGGCCGTGAACTTCCCATGCGCTGTTTTAGACGTTGACAGCGTGAGGTACGAAGACTTGAACGCCGGTTATCAGAACGCGGAGGCAGTCCTTACAGTTACGATTGCAGATCTGCGCACATTGTCATCGAGCGCCGGTTCGCCACAACGCGAGGATGCCTTCGCAATATTCGACATCATACAATCGGTTCACAATGCGCTGCAGCATTACGCTTCTCACAGCTTTGTGCCGTTGGTGCGAATCAGTATGCAGAGAATTCCTGCGACGAAAGGATATGAATGCTACGAGCTGAAATATGCCACAGCTTTCAAATGCGAGGCACCACCGCGGAATGTTGTGGAAGTGATGGCAGGTCTGTCCGTCACACCACAATACCAATAAACGAAAAGCCCCCGAGTCAACTTGGGGGCTTTTTTATTGCTGAAGCTCTATGGCTATCTTTTCTCCTGCACGCTCGACATTTTCCGCTATTATGTCCTCCACAATCTTTTTCACTTCCGGGGCGTCACCAATGAAACGTCTCTCGGGTATTGTCAACGTGCTGCCGACCTTTTTCAACGCCAGCCATTTCCATTGTTCGTCTTTTGTCTCGGCATATTTAGCCCAAAAGAATTTGCGCATCTTATCGGTAACCCTTATTCTGCCACCCTCGTTGTGTATGGCCGAATAAGGCTCGGAGCTGGTGAACCTGATGCCATCACCTTCTCTGGCCGCTTTGATCGAGCGACGAAGTTTACCTGACTGCATCAGTAGCGAGCCTCTGTTGTTCTGGAACTTACGGGGCGGCCATGGATTGCCGAAAAAGCCCTTACGTTCGAAGTTTTTGTCAAACTCGTCGAGCAGCTCGACACGGATGTCGGATAGGATATCGTCAATCAATTCTTTTGCTTCCATACAATTTTTTCAAAAAAATGTTGTGCGTATTAAAAAGTTTTATATTTTTGCAGTGACGATTCTGCGGATTCGTCGAATACTGGGCTAATCTCGTTTGAGGTTAGTCTTCAGTTTTTATATAGCAGCCGTATTTGGCCATTGCCGGCAATCCATATCTCCGACACCTTCTTCCCCGCCTTAATTCTTCCATTGACAGCACGCAACATATAACCGTCGCTAAGTCCGCAATCTTCCAGTACCAGCCTGTCGGATTGCTTAATTCCGTGGTTAAGCATATTATTGAACGCCCGTTTTGGATTGTTCGTTATAAAGCCTTCGTGCTCATACCACATGCCGTCAACAGAAAAATCAGGACATTTGCCGTAATATTTCGTGCCTTTCAAACCGCCATATATATTATCATAGTCCGGACAGAATTTTCCACCGTCAAATTTTGGTGTGATTACGACTTTATGACCCTGTTCCGCAAACGCTGTTGCAGAGGCTTTTATTCTCATATAGTCGCTCGTTTTTGTGTCAATAATCGGATAGTATTGAAGCGAGCCGCCATTTTCGTATTCTTTGATGGTTTTCGGCTGCAGCAAAGGCTGTCGCTCGAAACACTCAGATATAATCTTGCAGGCTCTGCATTTCTCACTGTTAGGATTGTAAGCCAGTTTGCTAAACTCACATTTGCCGCAGCCTTTAGGCAGATACGGATGCTTGGGAGGAAAGATTTTTTCCTGCTTGCCAGGATTGAACCTGAATATCTGTGCTTTATTAGACCCATCCTTACCTATATGCGTGGTGGCTTTCTCACCTGCATTACATGCGGCTTCGGAGTCACTTTCAGGGTATTTGCCTTTTCTGACCTGTACAGCTGTGCATCGGCAACGCCATCCGTTAGGCGGATAGTATTTATCCCAGAACTTATCTGAAGGAGGCAGGGTGATGCCGTGGAGTGCGGCGTGTTCGGGTCGCACAAGTCCGTCGTTGGCTGTGCGGTACTGTAGGTTATATCGGTCGCCGTCTTTTTCAAACTCCTTCCACTTTACCGCCATCTGCGATGAACCGGTAGCGAATTCGTATTCAGCTTCGAGATAATTGCGGTTGTAAGTGTTATTAATGGCTTTGACATCTTCTGCAAACCTGTCGAAAGACTTGATGCCGCCGTTGTTATCCTTCAAGAGCTTGGATGCCTCGTTAAGCTCATGATAGGTTTTGAATCCGGAGAAATAAAACACGTTTTCACTGAGAGCGTTGGTAAGCTCTTCGGGTATGTGTTGCGATACAGAGAGGTCTTTCAAAGGCTGGTTTAGCACGTTGAATGTCTCTCTTATCAGTTTTTGCGGCTCGTCTTCGGAAAGCATCTCGGCAGTGAATGACTGCTTTCCATGCATCCATTTAACCGTCCTTTGAAAGGCTTTTGAAACCTTTTTGAAACGCTTGGCATCTGCGTCCGAAAGCGTGATCGTGTCTCCGTAAAGGCTGTGGAGTGCATTGTGCAGCCCCTTATAGTAGGGGCTTACGCGAAAAAATCAAACACCTTGCCACGGAGTTCTGGTGGCATCTCATTAGACTTCATCCCTGTGATGTTCATGCCGAAGACATCCTTAAGCCACTCTATATCGAAGGTGTAGTATTGCGAGCCCTCGACGACCATCTTCCATAGCTTTTCGATGTCAACGGCCTGTGCGAACTCGAAACGCAAGCCTTGAGGCAATATGCCGAGGCTCTCGAGAGCCGGTATGATTTTCTGGTTGAAGTTGAACTGTATCTTGCGCTTGTCGGCTTCCACGATGGCATCAAGCAGACGGACTGATGTCTCTTCCTTCGACCTGTTACCGTTGATGGTGTCCTGACCGATGACGGCTCCAAGGTTAAGCAGTGAGATATGTTCGTCGCACACGGAGATGAAGTTCTTGTAAACGTCGCCGTTTGTGGATGTGCTTTGGGCGAATTCAAATTCCTCTGTGGTGTCTATGATAAACCACGCTGCAGCACCTATTTCCTTCATCATGTGTTCGGCTCGTTCAAGCATTGTCGGGTCTTGTGTGTCGGTCTTCATAACGCGCGGCGGGATTCCGTATATCTCGCACAGTTCTGACCAGCATGACATGGCGAACTTCTTCATCAGCACGTAAGGCACCGCCTTGTTAAGCAGTCCGAGGTCACCTTTTTTCGGATAGAACTCCAGGATGAATGTGCCGAAGTCGGGTCTGTCCCTATACTTTTCGCCGTCACCGTAAACATCAGGATAGAATTTACCGTCTTCAGGTGAGACGTGTTTCCTTGGAATGATATCGACAACGGGTTTGCCTTTGTCAAAAGAGAACTCGCACAATGAGTGGTTATAAAAATTGGCGAGGATTATTTCTTCTGCGAATGTGTCATACAGTCCTGAGTCCTGGAGTATCTTTGTTGACTCCTCGTCAACCTTGTCGCCTTTTTTCAGCGAGAAAGCCGCGGCTTGCGACTTGTCTATTCTCAATCCTATCTGCGAGGTCATCTTCGCGTCAAGCATGATCTCGTCGTAAAGAACCTGAAGAAGGTGCTGGCGCGGTTCCTCGGCTCTTGTGGCTTCGAGTCGTGCCGTTTTCCAGTCCGCAATATCCCTTCTTGTTATTGATTCCTGTTTCTTGATGACACGCGAGATAATGCGCTTGTCTTTCTTTGTAACGGCGGCTTCTTTGTTTGTAGCCGACAATTTGAATATTGAAGGAAATTTCATCATACGTCGTGTGTGAATTTTGGATTAGACCCCATTCTCATTCTGATTGATATCTCGCCGTCGCTGCCGGTTCTGACAGGAAGGTCGGGTGTTATTTTGCCTTCGGCGACTTTTGTCATGAAATCAACGACCCTGTCGTATCTCTCTCTCCATGTGTCGTAGAGAGTCTCGGCGGAACTCAGCTTCAGGATGTTCCATATAGCTATTACCTTGGTGTTTTCAAGTATAAGGGGGTTTCTCGCGCTCCCTGTCGCCGAGAAAATGGTGTCTGCGTCGTAGGCTGCCAGATATGATTTCATTTCGCCTATGGCGGCGGAAATGCCCTGTTCGGATACTTGCGGGTCGTTCTGTGTGATATTGTCAATCACATGGCCGTACAAGTTGTTGGTTAGTTCTGATGGTGTTAGAAACATAATTAGTATCTCCATGATTTACGCTCGCCAACGACATATCTTGTGTCGGCGGTTCGTGTTAATTTGCTTAGTTTGTAAATTGCGCCTTCAAGGGCATCTGGAAGGTCATCATGCACCTTGGATCCTTTTTCGAATCCCAGCAGCTGGTTTTCCATCACCTCAAATCCCTGGTCGTCCTCGTAATCCTCGTTGAAAATCACGTCGCCTCGCTGGAACAAGGGCTGCATGGCCTCGATGCGCGCGAACTTGTCTGGCTTGTCCCGTGTGTCGCCTGTAATGGGTATCTGCACACCAACCTCCTCACCGACACGCCGGAACTCGTCAAGCAGCATGTCCTGTAGAAAGACGGCCTCCATATAGTATTTAAGAGGTGTGTCGCCCACGAAGTCTCGGATTTCGTAATGCCAGCCAACCATGACCGACACTTTCGTCTGGTCGCCGAAGGCACGCAGCACATGGTATTTGCCAGTCTTGGTGAGTCCGACCAGGACGGTGCCCTTGTAGTCGTTCTTCGTTGATGATTTCCATGACGGGTCTGTATAGGCGACGATGGCGCGGTACTGGCGCAAAGGCAGCATCTTGCCATAGTGGATGTCCTTTTTCTCGAAGATGGTTCCCTCCTCGATGGGGTTGTTCATGTACTCCTTCTGGAAAAGGCGGTCGCCTATTTCCTTGCGGATGTCCTCTACCTCCTTTTTGGTGAAGTTCTCCTTCCAAGTCGGGTTACCGTTCTTGTCAAGCATGTTGACCACGGTGTGATGGAATCCTGGACGCTTGACGATGTTACCAAGCACGGAGTTCTTTCCGATGCGGTTGCCCACAATGACAAAACGGCCACGGCCTGCGTCCATGGTACCATAAAGGGCGGACAGACACCAATCGGTGACTTTCTTCACACGAGCCGGATTCAGCACCAGTTCGTCATCGTCGATGTCATCGATGACGATGTAATTAACACGGCGCCCCGACTTCTTGATGCCACGCGGCGACTGGCCGCGACCCAAGGCTATGAACATGGAACCGTCGGAGGTGGTAAAGCGTCCGTCACTCCAGATTCCCTCGCCCTTGCCAATGCCAAAGTCGGATTTGTAGAGCTCGTTTGACTCCAATTCTGCCTGAAGGTCGCCAAGCAACTGCTTGGCTGCATCTTTCGACTTGGAGACCAGAACCATTGTAAGCGGCTTATGATCCTTCTGTGCCAAAATCCACATAGGCTCAATCAACGATATATGTGTGGATTTGGCATGACCACGTGCCCACTCAAATACGGCACGGGCGCGCTCGTTATTCAGGACATAGTTGGCGGCTTCCTTCTGGAACTTTGCGGTTGGCTTGGTTGCCAGGTATGGAAAATAGGTTGACACGAAAAACGCATAGTCGCGTTGTGACCGCTCGATGCGCTTTTGTTGCTCGATCGCGTCGCCAACAGGAAGTGTGGATGTCGCACTCTGGATCTGGGCGCAAAGTTCAGCCCATTCGGCTTCCTGCTGCTTGATTTTCTTAGCCAACCGTGACATTGTTTACTCCCCTTCCTTGGAGTTGAGATATTTGACGTATTCCTGGTGGTAGTAGTTGATTGTGGATAGCACCTGCGGTGTGAGGTTTTTGTCTGTTTTTGAGCGAATAAAGAGCCATTTGTCGAGAGAGGTGAGTACATCGATGACCTTGGCTTTTGTGACGGTGTTGGCCACCCTTTCAGCTGACGCCATGATTTTGACAACGTTGTCGGAGCATTTTGTGATGTTCTCGATGTTATAGCTGCCGCCTTCTATTTCCTTTATAATAATGTCGGTCATCTTCTTGGCGGCGAGCATCATGCTGTTTGCGAGTTCCACGCTGGAGGTCTTCTCGTCGTTAAGTCGTTCCTCCCAATTGCCTTCTTTGACCCATTTTGACAATGTCGCTGCCGAGATGCCGACCTCTTTTGCCACGTCGGCTTGTGCTCCGCCGTTCATAAACAGGCGGTATGCCATTGCTTTTTTTTCACTGATTTCTTTCTTTGTCATGACTGTTGAATTGAAAATTTCAGGCAAAAATGAGGTTTTACGCGCGGAAAATAAAATAATGTGGACATTTTGTCCTAACTTTTTGCGGCTTAATAATTTACATCGGATTTTTGCACCGAAAAACGAAGTGCAAATGAAGAGAATGATTCTATCCGACGAGAGCATCAACAGTTACGGCTTCTGGGTTCTGACTGAGGGCATCAGCATGGAGCGGTTTCTGAAGAACCCCATCATGCTATTTAATCACCACCGCACCTCAAGGGGCAAGACTGACGAGATTCTTCCGATCGGACGCTGGGAGAACCTCACGGTTGAGAACGGCGTGCTGTACGGCACCCCGGTATTCGACGCAAAGGATGAGTTCGCAATGAAGATCGAGTCGAAACTGGAGAGCGGCATCCTTTCAAGCTGCTCGATAGGAATCAGCGTCAAGACCTGGAGCGAGGATGCCAAATATCTGAAGCCCGGTCAGCAGTACCCGACAGCCGTGGCATGTGAGCTTATGGAGGTCTCTATCGTTGACATCCCATCAAACCCGAACGCTGCCGGCGGTCTCATACTGTACGACGACAACGAAAACATGATAACACTCGCCGACGGCACACTGCCTGAAGGCATTATCAATAAACTAAATTCAAAAAAAATGTCTGAAAAAATTGCTTTAAAACTCGGATTGCCGGCAACGGCAACCGCTGACGAAATCATCCTCGCCATCGATAAAGTCGGTGCTGCAAAGGATACTGAGATCGCGACGCTGAAGGCTGAACTTAAGACTTTGAAGGACGAGAAGGCTCAGAGTCTCAAAGCCCAGGCGGACACGCTTATCAACGAGGCTGTCCAAGACGGACGCATCGACGCTAAGGCCAAGGAGAAGTTTGAAAAACTGTTCGAGTCTGACTTTGAAGGCGCGAAAACAATCCTTGAGTCTATTTCAAAACGCAAGCCTATGGGCGCAGAGGTGACCAGCAATGTGTCCGACCTCGAGAGGCTCTCATGGGACGAGCTCGACAAGCTGGAGAAACTCGCGGAGCTCAAGGCTAAAGACCCTGCGCTGTACGAGAAGAAATACAACGAAAAGTTTAACAAAAAAGATTAACACATGGGACTTCAAAAAGAAATTTGGATCAACAGTTTGATTGAAAACCTTTTTGCGGACAACACATTCGCAAACCGTTCTGTTGACCACTCAGGCTTCGTGGAAGGCCAGACAGTACACGTACCTAATGCAGGCGGAGCACCTGCGGTTGCCAAAAACAGAAAACAGTTACCGGCACAGATCTCGCAGCGCGAGGACAAAGACCTTGACTACAAAATTAATGAATACACAACCGACCCTATCATCCTTACGAATGCCGAAAAAGTCGAGTTGAGTTATTCAAAGCGTGAATCCGTCGTTAAAAACTCGCGTATGGCGTTGCAGGATTCGGTACATGCCGACCTTATTTACGACTGGGTTCCGGCATCACCATTCTCGGTAAAATCATCCGGCTCGGCGGTTCCGGCGCACATTCATGGCGCGACAGGTAATCGTAAAGCATTCACAAAAGATGACGTTTTCCAAGTGAAAGATATCTTTGATGTTCAGGATATTCCACAGGTGGGACGTTGCATGCTGCTTGACGCCATCATGTACAACCAACTCCTCAAGACATTATCCGAATCGGAAGCTGCAGCCTTTAGAGGTTTGGCAGACCTGAAGAGAGGTATCGTCGGAAACTATCTCGGTTTTGATTTCTATATGCGTTCAAAAGTCGCCAAAGCTTCGGCAGCCGGCAACATGAAAGCATGGACAGCTGAAGCCGCCACCGATTTAGCAGCAGGTATCGCATGGCATGACGGCTGTGTGTCACGCGCTATCGGCCAGACTGAGTTGTTCGACAACGAGAAACAGGCTGCATATTACGGCGATATAATCTCGGCTTTGGTACGCGCAGGTGGAAGATACATCCGTAATGACAAGAAGGGTGTATGCCTTATTTGTCAGGAAACAGCCTAATGTTCAACATCAAAAACACATTATTATGTTCGTCAACACAGAAAACAATTCGAGCTATAGTTTTGTAGCTCCAAACATTACCGGGGACACAAACAAGAAGGTAAAAGCCATCTTCCCGACTGCAGAAGCCGTCAGCCCCACAGTATCGGCAAACGCCGCAAGCGTAGCCATCAACAGGGAAAGAACCATTGTCAAACTCGGCAGCCTTTCAGCGGCCACAACATTGACCCTTGCCCCTGTAGCCGCCAACCTCAATGTGGGTGCGGTAGTCATTGTCAGCTGGACATCAGATTCAACGGCAAGAAACATCACGGTCAAGATCGGTGAAGACACAGTGGCGACACTTGCTGGAACCGCTTCGACCAAGGTAAGCAAGCAACTCATGTGGGATGGTGAAACATTCCTTGCAATCTAATTATTCAACCAACAAAAAATCAAACACAATGAAAAAGCTCATTCTTTTCGCCGCCTTGACTTTGGCCATGATTGCAGCCAGTGCGGCAAATTGCAATCCGATGAATTATCGTATCTACGACCAGACCGCAGTTGTCGTGTGTCCGGCAGAACAGGTGGAATACACCTATGCCGAATACCAGATGCCTACTTGCGTTATGGACGTTACAGTCGAATCAGGCTATACACCAGTCATGCCTTGCCCTAATGTGGCAATGGAGGCATTGGCTGTCAAGTACCGTTATGAATTCGACACTGATAATCCATTGCTCCTGTTTGGATATAGTCCCTCAAAATGTGCAGGTTCTAATTACACTTATTTAAACCGACATCCGGCATCTGTACCAGGCAGCAAATACAATCCGCGACTATCTGACAAATTATAGCATGAAAACGAGCGGCAAGGGTATCGAATTTATCAAGGGCTTTGAGTCCCTGCATCTGAAGGCCTACATGTGTCCTGCAGGACGTTTCACCATCGGCTGGGGGCACACCGGAGGTGTCAGGGAAGGACAGAGCATATCCGTTGCGGAAGCCGAAAAGCTTTTAGCCGACGATATCGCTGTCGCCGAGGCTTGCGTATCAAAAGCTGGTGTGTTCAGGCAAAGCCAATTCGATGCCCTTGTCTCATTCGTGTTCAATGTCGGCACTGTGGCTTTCACCCATTCCACGCTGCGCCGCCTTGTGGTATCCGACAGCAATAATCCTAAAATCAGAGACGAGTTCAAGCGTTGGAAATACGCTACCGTCGGCGATAAAAAGGTTGAACTGGAAGGGCTTTTGAGACGTCGCGTCAAGGAGGCAGATTTGTACTTTAAGACTGAATAATATGGAAAAATACATCGATATAATACGAGACATCATAACATTGCTCGTCGCTTGCGGATGGTTCACCAGTGGTCGTAAGCACAAAAAGGAGATAGAGTCAATAGCGGCTGACATAAATCAGAAGGAGATGAATCTTGCTCAACAATATGTTGACGAGTTTAAGAAAAATATAGTCAAACCATTACAACGTGAAGTCATCAAACTACGCAATGCTGTTAACGGGGTTAATACATGCCCTCATAATAATGACTGCCCTGTCAAGCACGAGCTGCAGAAGCAAGCAGCCGCTGATAATATTTCAGAGAAATGACAGTGTCATTGTAGAGGACAGGTGGCATGACAGTATCATCAAGCTGCCGGCAGACTCCGCGTGGTTGCGTGCCTGGCTTGAATGCGACAGTACCGGAAACGTCCTGCTGAAAGAGCTCCAGGCCTCCAATGGCAAAAACACAACCACCGACGCCACTATCATAAGAAAAGACACGGTGACGCTCTTTGAAGTAAACTGCAATACAGACAGCCTTGAGCTGCAGCTGAAGATCCGCGACCTCAAAATCAAGGAAATGGAGCGCAGCCAGACAACTCAATTCGTCGAGGTGGAAAGACAGCTCACGGGGTGGCAAATCATCCAAATGTATCTCGGTCGCCTGTTCCTGACGCTAATAGCAGCCTTGGCTGTTTTAATTGTAATTAAACTCTATTTAAAACGATAACAAATGGCAAATAAAAACCAAAAAAACGCGACAATAGGCGATACCGTACTGACTAAAATTGGAGAAGACGCACTTCTCAATTGCGACGAGTCTGTTGCAGAAGTGTTTGTCACAGCCAACGGTCGCGTTTTTACATCTGAAAACGAAGCTGCTCTCTTGGCATCTTCACTGTCTGACAAAAGTGTAATTAAAGTCAAACGCAAAACCAACAAAAATGAATAAACTTAGCATCCAAAGACAAAACGGAGGCGTCCCGAAAACACTGCCTGGTGAAGACCATATTTCTGGTTTGATGCTCTACGGCTTCGACGCTTATCCGTCAGGGTTCTCAGGTACCGACCAGTTCAAGGCCATATCGACTATCGAGAAGGCGGAGGAACTCGGTATCACATCCGACAACGCGAGCTGGTTCATCAAGGTGCTCCATTATCAGTTGTCGGAGATTTTCCGCATCAATCCGGCCATATCACTTTATGTCGGAATTTCGACCAGTGCTCCGTCAACATTCGCCGAGCTTAAAACCTTGCAGGTTTTCGCCAACGGTAAGTTGAGACAAATCGGCGTATGGGCAGGTGCGAAAGCATTCGCTACAGCTGATGTGACCGCGCTGCAGGGCATCGGCACTTACTTTGAGACAAAAGGCACGCCGTGCTCTATTTTATACGCTCCTAAAATTGCAGCACTCAACTCACTTCCTGCGGCCATAGCAGTGACCGGACAGAAGAATGTCAGTGTTGTCATCGCCCAGGACGGAGAGGGAACCGCCACTGATCTGTTTACGGCAACGGCAAACGCAACCCCTAAAAACACCGTTTCATTGATTGGCATCCTCCTGGCATGTGTCAGTCTCGCGTCGGTGCATGAAAGCATCTCTTATGTTGAGAAATTCCCTTCAGGCGTGTCAGTGCCTGCATTCGGTGACGGCACGCTGTTAAATACTGTTGACACCGCACTCATTGAAGGTCTCGACGCATCGCAATACATCTTCCTGCGCACATATCCGGGTCTTGCCGGATCGTATTTCAACGACTCTTGGACTCTTGACCTTGCCACATCTGACTACTGCACAATTGAAAGCGTCAGAACCATGGATAAGGCTGTGCGCGGCATAACAGCCTATGTCACGCCTAAACTCGGCATGCCGCTGAAGGTTGACGCAGATACAGGTAATCTCGACCAGCAGACCGTTGCATATCTTCAAGAGGTCGCCGGCATGGCGCTTGAGGACATGGAAAAGAAAGGTGAGTTGTCGGGATATAAGGTGGAGATTGATCCGGAACAGAACGTGCTATCGTCATCAGAGGTTGAGATCGTCATCAAGAATGTCGCAAAAGGCGTCATGAGAAAAGTCAGAATCAAAATCGGCTACACAACAAAACTCTCTTAATAACACTGCACCATGAATCAAGTACCTACAATTCCAATGATTAACGGCGTCGAGCACAGCTGGGCGAGCGTTATATTCACCATTGCCGGTGTTCCTGCAGTCGGTGTGACAGCTATTGAATACGGCGACGAGCAGGAAATGGAGAATATCTATGGTGTCGGCTGCGAACCAGTCGGTCGCGGTTACGGCAACATCAAGCCTGACGGCAACATAACGCTTTTGCGTTCCGCTATTGAGAACATAAGAGCAGCTTCGCCTACAGGCAGACTCCAGGACATTGCACCGTTCCCGATCATCGTCTCGTGGATTCCTGTCAACGGACAGAAAATGAAAAACGACATCCTCAAAAACTGCCAGTTCATGGAAGACAAGACAACCATGAAGCAGGGCGACACAAAGAACGAACAAACGTTAAAGCTTATCATCAGTCATATCGTTAGAGGTTAAACGCCATGGAATTTACAGAAGAAAAACTTAAAGTGCTGAAGGCGAAGCACGGGAAACTTTTCCTTTATGAGACAAAAGACGGCAAAAGCTGTGTCCTCTCAACGCCTACGTTGAAAATCATCGACGCATGCAGAACCATTGCAGGCGGTTCCAGCATACGTTTCAAAACCGCAATAGTCGAGAACTGCTGGGTGGAAGGTGATGAGGAGATCAAATCCACGGATAAATATCTGCTCGGCCTGTTTGACCAGATTGATTTGATATTCGACATTGTGGAGGGTTCCTTAAAGGAACTCTAAGCCTCGGCAGGATAGAAAAGCCTGCCATTTATGAGCGTCATGATCAGGTCAAGCGTCTGTGCTACGATGTGCGCCTGATGAGGGCTTATGTAAGGTTCTATCTTAAATATACGCCCGATATTATTGACGCTATGACTGACAGGCAACTTGTCGAGGCGTTTATGGATGTCCAATTTGTCCGAGATAGAGAACGATTAGAATTATAAAGCATTCCAATATGAAAAATACCGTTGAATGGTTACTGCAGCTTAAAGTCATTGGAGGGGGCAGCCTTTCAAAGATTGGGCTTGACGCGGAGTCGGCTAAGAAAAAGACCACCGGTCTTGATGCCGCTTTTGGCAAAGCAGGAAACAACGGCGTAAAGACGCTTGACCGCTCATTAAACCAACTTAGGGACAACCTGAGAAGGTATGAGCACCTTCAGGGGGAATCATTCAGGGTTGATCATATAAGGAAATACAATACTCTAATCGACACCACCAAACGCAAGATACGCGAGCTTGAGCGCGAGACCGCCATTGCCGGGGGAACAAGCGAAGGCTTCTTTGAAAGGATCTCCGACAAGACTGGTATCGGCAGCGGGCTTCTGAAAGGCGGTTTGGCGGTGGCCGCAGCGGCGAAAGTCGCGCAAGTCGGTTTCAGCATAGGGAAAGAATCTTTTGGCGCGGCCAATGAAATTGAGAAATATGAGGCTGCATTGAAAAACATGCTTGGCACCACAGAGGCTGCCAAGGACAGGATGCAGGAATATTTCAAGATAGCGGCGCAGACACCATTCGACCTTCCGCAAGTCATTGAGGCAGGAAACAAACTCCAGGCTCTCGGCAGGTACAGCGAGGATAACGTCAAGATGCTTGGCGACCTCGCGGCAGCCTCCGGCAAGCCTATGGAGCAGGCCATGAGCGCATTTTCAAAAATGGCTTCTGGCCAGAAAGGTATCGCGGTCGATATGTTCCGCGACCTTATGATTACTGTCGATGACTGGACTAAAGCCACAGGAAAGGGTGTGAGCAAGTCCGGAGAGCTTCTCGCTTCAACGGACGAGCTCCTCGCCGCCCTGCCTAAAATCATGAAGTCCAAGGGATATTTCGGCATGATGGCAACTCAGGCCGAAACGACAGCCGGAAAGCTGTCCAACCTCGAAGACAACGCCTATCAGCTGAAAGTCGCGTTCGGGGAACGTCTGCAGCCGACATTGCGCAAACTCATGGATGAAGGCAACCGTGCTATTGATGTTGTAAAGAGATGGGTTGAGATTCCTTCCGAACAGAAGATAGCAAGGGAAAAAGCTGAGATGAACGCCCTGGTGGATTCTTTGATTGGGGCTAATGACAATGAGGCATTAAGGACTACGTATATAGACCTTATTAATCAGAAATACCCTGAATTGCTTAAAAACCTCGACCTTGAGAAAGCGTCCGTTGAAGAAATCAAGACGGCTCTCGAGGGCGCAAACGAGGAGTATGACAAGAAAATACGTAAGGCGTATCTTCAGCGCATGCTTGACGAATTACAAGAGGATGCAGACGACGCATTGAACAATGTTGTCAAGTATCAGGCCAGTATGGCCGCAAGAACCAGATACAATGAGATCCAAAACGGACGTGAAAGGGAGATACTTGAGGCAATGGGATATAAAGGAAGTGACGCCTACATAGATCACTACGGAAACATCAAGGAGAGAATAGCAGATAATGGTTATTATGCTGAAGTGAAAGTTGAAATCCCCGAAGAGTATGTCCAGGAAGTTGCCGAAATTTCAGCCAATAAAGCTGCTTTGGGGGAAGTGATGACAAGCTACGGCGAAATCACTGATAAGAAACGTGAGGCCAAATATAAGAACAAATACGATGCGGTCATGCTAAAACGCTCAATGTATGAGGGTTTTATGGACGATTTTCTTGGAACGAAAAAAGACGACAATAAAGGCAATGGCGGCGGCACAGGCGGCAGTAATGGGGATGGAAACAAGAACGGTGGCGGCAATACCGGCGGCGGTGGTACAACCACCACAGCGGTTGAGGCTGCAGCTGATTCCATTTCGGGCGGCGGCAAACAGGTCAAAAACTATTACATAACCATAAACGACGGTCTGATCAAGGAGGTTGTAAACCATTTCAACAGCACAAATGAAAATCCTGAGACAGCATCCGACTTTATGGACAAACTCTCAAGAGCCTTGCAGAATGTTGTTAACGATGTAAACTATATGTCATGACGCTGATTAAGATTTCATTGAATAGGGACAGTATTCAGGCACAAGCCATTAACGCTGCTCTGAAGGCGCGTCAGTTCGGCATTACGCTTGGCAGCAGAAAGGTACAGGAAGGATTGTTCGAGGTTGCGCTGACAGATGCCGACCAGGTAAATAACTATGCCAACAGCTTGATTAAGCCTAAAAGCATACTTTCTAACGGCGGCGATCGGTCGAAATATGGCACGCATTTATGTAACGACATTAAATTGGTCACAGCTGATTCAACGATCTCATTTATCGACGCCAAGGTCAATGTCGTTAAAACCAAGGTGATACACTCCCAGCAGCTTGTCGGTGTGACAGGCTCGATAAAGGAGCTGATACAGGACGGGGACTATAACATCGACATATCAGGGAACCTGATAATAGACAACCAGTATGCCTTCCCGGTTGACGAGATGCAGTTGTTAAACAAAATACTTTCAAAGAATGAATCCATCGATGTCGTCAGCGTCTATCTGAATGAGATTTTCGACATAACGAAGCTTGTTTTCGTGAGAGGCAACTTCGACCAGAAGCAGATGAAGTTCTTTAACGTCATGCCTTTCACTCTGAACTTTCAGAGCGATATAGACCACAGTTTTTTAGTTGAGGATAATGTTTAGAAATCGGAGAGTCTTATGGTGAAATCTTCCCCTATATCGACAAAGCGGACGGAGAAATCCTCTCCAACGTCAACAAACCGCCATTCTCCGCATTGCGACGGAAAGTCGGTCGGCACCACTTTGATGTCTTCGCCGATATCCACTATTCTGACCCGGAAGGTCTCGCCGATATCGACTATCCTTACATTGCCTGTAAGATTGATTTCCTGCGGCTCATGCGGCTCTGAATATACAAACGCGCAACGCTCTTTGTCAACGGTTCCAAGCGGCGACCTGCCAAAGAGGGCTATAAGTAATATCATCAAAATCTTCATGCCATGCTTGTCTTGAAATGTAACATACAGATTACGGGTGCAAAGATAATAAAATTTGACTATGTGTCGCAAGTTGAAGTTGCAACTTCAATGAAAACTATCACCGACACAGCCAAATTGACCTTGCCACGCAACCTTAAGTTCCATGACAGAAATCTTCTGGACTATATCAAGCGTGGGGACAAGATAACTATAGACCTCGGATATGAGGATTCGGGTCTTCAGACGGTGTTTAAAGGCTATATAACCAATGTTTCAACAGGCAGACCAATCACGATTGAATGCGAGGACGAGGCCTGGATGCTGAAGCAGAAGACTGTCAAGAACCTGTATTATGAGAAGTTTTCTCTCAAGGCGTTCATTTCGGAGCATCTGCCTGAAATAACAGACAAAACCATCGCCGACATAGAGCTCGGAGAGTTGAGGATTAACGGCGAGGTGACAGTCGCCAAGGTATTCGAGTATCTGCGCAAGAACTACGGCATAAACCTGTTTTTCAAAAACGGCACGCTGCAGGGACTCATGCAGTTCAGCGAGATTTCCGATTCAAAGACGGTGACGTTTACATACGGCAGAAACATCATAACGGACAATCTGAAGTACACCTTGGCCGAGGACGTGAAGATTGCCGTCATCGCGAAATGCATCACCAAGGAGAACAAAATACTCTCCGTGACTGAACCTGCGGATGCCAAGGATAAGGGCAGCGAATACGAGATGCGCACCTTCTTCTTCCCGGATGCTCATGATGAGTCACAGCTGCGTGAATACGCAAAGCAGAAGATAAAGGACTTCAAGGTCGATAAGATGGAAGGCACCATAACGGCATTCGGCATCCCATTCGTCAGATGCGGTGACGTGGTGCTTATAAAAGACGAGCTTCATCCGGAAAGGGACGGCAAAAAATTCAATGTGGATGCCGTGACATATTCGTTTGGAACGCAGTCGAACGGTTACAGGCAAAAGATAAATCTCGGTACTGAAATTCATTGATATGGGTGCAAAAGAGGCTATAAAACAAGCATTGTTGGACATCTTCGCGGAATGCCACATTCTCGGTGACGCCCCGTTTGCCGTTGGCAACGTGGTGGCCGGCAGCGTATCGGGAAACTACTGCGACGTGCAGCCTCTTGACGGCGCACTTATCAAAAAAGTCAGGCTGAACGCTTTCAAGGAAAAAACAGGCATTCTTGTGACACCTGCAGATGACAGCTTTGTCGTTGTGGGAATGCTCAGTAACACCGATGCCTATATTGCGATGTTCTCCGAAATAGCCAAAATCGAGGTCACATTCTCGGACGGGAACACGGCCATCTCCATAGAGGATGAGGCGGTAAAATACAAAGACGGAAAAAAACTCGAGGTTGAAATCGCTGACGGCAAGGTGAAGGTTAAAAAAGACTCTGTAAGTCTCAAGGACGAGATGGATACGCTCCTTGACACATTGAGTACGGCGGTAATTGCCACGCCTGCAGGAACAGGCGCGTTTGCCGCTGATACCGTAACGAAAATCAAGAAAGTAAAAACAAATTTAAACCAGATACTATGTTAGACGATGCTACATTTAAATCGGGATTGAAAAAACTCATGAAGGACTGCAAGGATGGCGAGAAATCATCCGAAGACTTTGCTGACGGTCTTGTGGATTTGATTAAAGATTTCGTCAAAACCGGGGAAGTTACAGTCCAACCGGGAATAGCAGTCACTACATCCGCAGGAGGAGGCAGCACAACGTCAACAGGTACCGGATCAATATCATAAAGCCATGAAGGGGATTCTGACAGATAACAACAATGAGATAATGTTCTCCGGCAAGGATTTTCTTATCGGTGACATCGACGGCCAGACTGTGGAGGCTATTGTCACGGAGCATCGTGGTGCGTTCAAAGAGATGCCTGTCATGGGCTTTGGAGCCACGAGGGTTCTTGGAGGCAACTTCAACCCCAACTGGAAAAATGAAATCAAGGAAAGCCTTAAAAAAGGTTTGGTTACAGCCAAAACAGTTGAATTTGACAATGAGAATATTAGCATTGAACTATGAGAACAGTAGCGGAAATAAAGAAAACAATGACTGACGAGATTCTTGCGACTCCGCAACTCGTCCAGAGTCTTGAACTTGACACAACAAAAAGCTGGGAGGCTCAAGTTAGCTCCGCCAGTGTTTTAAACATCATTATATATATCGTGGCATTGGCTCACCATATCATGGAGCGCCTTTTCGACCAGTTCAAAGGTGACGTCGAGGGTCGCATAACCGCCGCTTATCCCGGTTCTGTCGCCTGGTTGTGGAATCGCGCGATGGAGTATCAGGACAACAGCAACGCCAATGCCTATTTTGCCGAGAACGGCAGATACGCATCGACGGACGAGGATAAGCAGATTGTGAAATACGCTGCCGTTGTCGAGGAGTACAACACCGTCACCGTCAAGGTCTCTGGAGCGAATTACGACCCTCTTACTGAAGCTCAGTTAACCGGTTTTTCGGCATACATGAATAACCTTAAGTTTGCGGGGGTTCATCTTGCGATATCAAGCATCCAAAGTGACGACCTGACTCTCACCCTGCGTGTTTGGCCTAACAGACTTGTCATGCCGGAAGGTAACGACAGCGTGATTGAGAATGCCGTGAAGGATTATCTTAACGGTATCAGATACGGCGGTGTCTTCAACAAGACAAAGCTTATCGACGCGCTGCAGGAAGTGACGGGTATCACTGATGTCACGATAGAAAGCTGTGTGTTCTATGCGCATGACAACAACCAGACTGTAACGGATTTGTCAGGTCAGAGCTACAAGTCCATAGCAGGCCATATTAACCTCAAACACTTGACTGTTGTATATGAGTAAATATTCGTTATCAACCGAACGCCTGCTGTCGCTTGTTCCGATATCGCTTCGGAAGACGAATCTCATGTGTCTGCTGAGATGCCTGCTTAACCCTGTATCTTATCTGCACATGGAGTTCACGATATTCCGCGAGAAAAAGGAATACCGACTTTCCCATACAGGTCAGGTGTACAGCCTTACACAGGTCGTGTGCGACTATTGCGGTGACGACAGGTGCACAATAACGGACGGAACTTATATCGAGGAGGTTTTCGTTCCGTCAAACGCGCAAGGTGAGCTGATAAACTTTCAGGTCAGTTTCCCAAGCGACAATGCCATCGAGCAGCAGGTATGGGTTCCGTCGGAAGGAATGTCACACGTCCAGCAGGCTGATTTCAAGGTCTGTCTGCCTCAATCGCTCTATGGTGCGGTTGATGAGTTGGGGCTTCGCGCCATCATCGACGAATACAAACTCGCCGGCAAGCAGTATGTAATCGTTTATGAGAATATGACCGTGGAATATTATTCATTCGAATGGTCTAACGGCGTGTGCGCACTTGAACTCGAGCCAGTTGTCGAGACATACAACTTTGAGTGGAAACGCCTGATCTGTGTGCTCAATACAACTTATGACTTCGCTTGGTCTAATCTCGTTTGTGTAAGGGATTGCGACTACACCTTTGCCTGGTCTAATGTCGTATGTGCGAAAAAATACACCACTGAGCACTATGAGTTCAGCTGGAGCAATCTGATATGCACCAAGCAGGCGGAAGCTGTAAAACCATACACATTCGCTTGGTCGAGTGCAGTATGTGTGAAGGTTTCTGAAGAACCGTATAAATATGAATGGTCTGCTTCCGTTTGCCGACAGGTGAAGGAAGGAGGCGACGAAAGAGAATAATAACAAATAAAAAAACAACCTATGGGATGGATTAACACAGGGTACGCGAGAAAGAAAACCCTTACAATAACAAAGGGCAGTACCACAAACACCTACAACATTACAGCCGCTTTTTCCTATGGCGGCACAAACTATCCGGCACTGAGCGACAATGAATTCGCACAGATGTCCAACGCTGATTATGAGGCTCGTAGAACCTCTTTTATCGGCTATGTGCAGAGTCTTCATTCCGGACTCGCGACCGATTGTCCGGACTTAACAATCGGCAGTGTTGAGTATAACACTGTCGCATGCCCATTGTCATTAGAACCTTCAACACCAGTGGAATAATATTATGAAGAATCTGAATTATCCGCATCCGCTGGCGAGGACACCTATCTGGACAGATGACATGCGTTTTCTGCAAGGTGGAATCTCCGAGGTTTTTGCAGCCATATTGGAAGGGCTTTCTCTTGGAGAGACAGACTTCATTATTTCGGGCTGCAAAATAACGGACAACGGCTCCAAGGTGTCAATGACAGCCGGATGGTGCTATTACAATGGCGAGGTTCTGCCTGTCAGGGCTTTGCCCGCCACCTCATACACAGGCAGCAGCCCAAAAATAAAATTTACTAAGGTAACCAACTTTGACCCTGCAGGGCAAAGAGAAGTTAAATTATCTGAGACCACAGGTGTATCTCAGGTGTTCAGGAATGACTACCTCGCCCCGTCACTTGTAACCGGGTCGGCGAGCTACCAGCTGGCTATTAGTAAAGGCGCGTGGGATTTGAGTGAGAGAATCGCCAACAGCGTCAAAGCTGTGGATTCTGGCACACTCAGCCCAAACGACTTAACAGGCAGCGGTATAAGATACCGTATGATTGGCGGTATGGTACAGATATACGGCCACCTAAGACAGGATGCTATCGGTGCCGGTTGGAATGCAGTTGTTGCGACAGGATTGCCGAGACCTGCTATTCCAGTGTATCTGCCTAATGATTCGGGATATATAGAAGTCAGAACCAACGGGGATTTGTATGTCCGTTCCAAGGTGGACACTGTATATCTTAATCATATTGTATATCTGACCTCGCCTGTGTATGACACAGCTGACGGTCACTATTCAAATATTGCACAACAGCAGAGTGGAGGTGCTGAGTCATGAGACGGGTCGAGGTGCTGAACGGACAGACGGTTTTTGATGTGGCGATTCAAAACTGCGGCAGCGTTGACGCGGCTTATGATATTGCTATATTGAATAATATCGAGGTCACGTCGTACCCCGAAAGCGGAACGGTTCTGTACGTTCCGGCCGCTATTGACAAAAAGGTCGTCCAATACTATCAACAGAATGAAATCAAGCCGGCAACGGCATATATGTCAAACCCATATAATTTTAGTCCAATGAGTTTAAAAGAAAAGAATCCAAACTACAACCTGGCATCAGGCGACTATGCATCTGAGGCTTTACAGCTTGACGGTTCCCTCGCTGTTGCACAGGCTCAATTCACAGACCTTACAGGCACCGGATTTGAGGTCTCTCTGCAACAGAGCATCGACGGCAGCGTGTGGGGTGACGTACCAAACTCTACAAAAGAGCTTACCGCAGGTGCTGCGGTGGCCATAATGTGGAATATCCCATTCATTCCTACAGGAGCGTTTTTGAGAGTTAAATGCTCAACTAACAGCAATGGCGGTTACTTCACAACGTTCAAGCTGTTGAGTAATTTTCAGATTGCACAATAAAGGAGGTGACTATGAAAGCAGATGTAATTAATGTCAATCCTTTTAATGGAGGCAGCGGTGGCGGCGGTGGAACGTCAGATTATCCTGACCTCACCAACAAGCCCAAGATTAACGGTGTCACACTCGTGGGAAGCATGACTCCGGAACAGCTCGGTCTCGAGCCGGCTTCCAAAGCGTGTTTCGGACGCTATTGGAACGAGTCGATGTCACAAACCAAGGCAACAGGTTATTTCGGTAACCTCGACTTCGGAAAGAACCTCTTGGCCAACCTCGGTATTGGCCGCTACCTTGTGACGGATGACCGCCTTTATACGAAGTTGCACCCGCAGCATTCATACCAGGACATCGCGGGCAACGCTGTGGCTCTCGATGGCACACAGGGTCAGTGTATGTGGTGCTGGAACTGGTTCTATTATGGAAAGTGGAATGAAACAATCAATGGTGTTGTTTACACTTTTGAAATCGTTTCATTGCTTCCGACATACCAGAACCACAAGCTCACCAGAATCCCTCGCGGCGGCTTGAGCTGGCTCAATGCTGGTGTATGGGATGCAGCAGGTGGCAAGTTATGCTCACTCATCTCGAATGACGCCAACTATCGCGGTGGCGGCGGTTCCGCCTTGAATCCGGCAACCTACACACAGCTTGACGCCGACCTGCCACAATGCTCGTTCCTTGGCATGCCGAGAACCGAAAAGAGCCTTAACGCATTCAGTGCGGCCGCACGTCTTCGCGGTACCGGCTGGGAGGCTGACTGGTTTGTGGCTCGCGCAGTCCTCGAGATACTCATGCGTATCTATTTCGGCGATAGGAACAGCCAGGCGGCCATCAACGCCAACGCCGATTCCGACGGTCTTCCGCAAGGCGGTCTCGGTGCCGGCGTGACAGAGTGGTCGAGCGGCTCTTGGAATTCTTATAACGGATATCATCCGCTTATCCCGAATGTGTTCTCGATTAAAGACGACGAAGACAACGACATCGGTGACTTCACAGGTCAGAAAATCTATGCCATCAAGGACAAGGATGGCCAGACCGTTTACTCGGCCAAGGTTCCTTTCTTTGCAGGTTTGATGAATCCGTTCGGTCACATCTGGCAGTTTGTTAACGGTCTGATTGTGGATATCGAAGTGGACGGTGCCTCAAAAGTATACGTCACTCCGTCAATGTATGCCGCATACGACCCGACAACGGTTGCGGACAAGATTTTCGCAGGCAACATGGCCAGAAGTACCGGCTGGATCAAGGAGCTCATCTACGACAAACTCGCGATGCTGCCTTCGAAAGTCGGCGGCAGCGGCAGCACCTATCATGCCGACTATTTGTACACAGATCCGGCAACCTATCACGGTCTGAAGGTTCGTCTCGCGGGCGGTGTTGCGTA
>Ga0265298_10000460_pt1 | contig 60486 bp, 34 predicted proteins | sample AusTroGonzalo_MG_3_FD_193486 | JGI IMG/M metagenome (GOLD analysis project Ga0265298, IMG submission 193486) | Bovine rumen microbial communities from tropical cattle in Woodstock, Queensland, Australia - Gonzalo_01 | ecosystem: Host-associated > Mammals > Digestive system > Stomach > Rumen ... | reverse complement strand
GTACCTGCGGCCCGGGCTGGATATCCTGCGTGAAGCCGGCGGGCTGCATCGCTTCGAAAGTTGGGACCGTCCCATCCTCACCGACAGCGGCGGATTCCAGATTTTTTCGCTGGCGCCGATTCGCAAGCTTACCGCCGAAGGCTGCCGTTTCAGCTCCCATATCGACGGTTCGAAGCATCTTTTCACCCCGGAAAACAATGTCGATACGCAGCGCGTCATCGGCGCCGATATCTGTATGGCGCTCGATGAATGCTGCCCCGGCGATGCGCCCCGCGAATATGCCCGCAAAAGCCTCGACCTGACGAAAAGCTGGCTCGAGCGATTTGCGCAGCGATTTGCGGATACGCAGCCGCTCTATGGCTATGAGCAGACCTTTTTCCCGATCGTGCAGGGCTGCACCTACACGGAGCTTCGCGTCGAAGCGGCCCGGCATGCCGCGCAGTTCTCGCAGGTCGGCATCGCCATCGGCGGACTGGCGGTAGGGGAGCCTACGGAAGAGATGTACCGCGTGCTGGAAGAGCTGGAGCCGGTGCTTCCCGCCGACCGTGCGCGTTACCTGATGGGCGTCGGCACCCCTGCGAACCTGCTCGAAGGCATCGCCCGCGGAGTGGATATGTTCGATTGCGTGATGCCTACGCGCAATGCCCGGAACGGCATGCTCTTCACCTGGAACGGCATCATGAATATGCGCAACGCCAAATGGGAGAACGATTTTTCGCCGCTCGATCCCTCCGGCAGTTCCTTCGTGGACAGCAGCTATAGCAAGGCCTATCTGCGGCATCTTTTCATCGCCGGGGAAATGGCTGCGGCGATGATCGCGAGCGAACACAACCTCGCCTTCTATCTGGATCTGGTGCGGGCAGCCCGCGCGCATATCGTGGAGGGTGACTTTGCCGCCTGGAAGGAAGAAACCGTCAAACGCATCAGTGCAAGGCTATGAGACTGCGTCCCAAACTGCTTGACCTTTATATCATGAAGAAGTTCATTTTCAGCTTCTTCATTGCCCTGTTGCTGATTATCGGCATCGTCATCATCTTTGACATCTCGGAGAAAATCGACTACTTCGTTTCCAACGAGGCGCCCCTCAAGGCCGTGGTCTTCGACTACTACCTGAACTTCATCCCGTACTTCATGAACATGTTCTCGCCGCTGTTCGTGTTCATTACGGTGATTTTCTTCACCTCGCGCCTGGCGGCGAATTCGGAGATCATCGCGATTCTTTCCGGCGGCGTGAGTTATCACAGGATGATGGTGCCGTATTTCGTGTCAGCGGCCCTGATCGCCATGCTGTCGCTGGGGCTCAATCTCTTCGTGATTCCCCAGGCGAATGCCGATCGGTTGAAGTTCGAACAGAAGTACGTCAAGCGGCACAATACCTATAAGCGCAGGGATATCCATTATCAGTTGGCGCCCGGCAACTTCGTGTATGTCAGTTCTTTCAGTGCCTGGAACAATACGGCATACAATATGACGCTCGAAGAGATCGAGGGCAACCGCATCGTCAAGAAACTTACCGCCGAGAGTGCGGTCTGGGATACTACCGCGCGTCTGTGGCATCTCAAGAAATATTTCATCCGCGAATACCGTCCGGGGCTCGGCGACCGGGTCAGCAGCGGTGCGGCAAAGGATACGGTCATCGCGCTGACGCTGGACGATTTCTTCTACAACGAGAAGACGGTCGAGTCACTTTCCTACCGGCGGCTCAACGAACTTATCGAAACGCAGAAGATGCGCGGTGACGCGAACGTGATGTTCGCCCAGATCGAGAAGCATACGCGTTATGCGCTGCCTTTCTCCGCCTTTATCCTGACGATTATGGGCGTGTCGCTCTCCTCGCGCAAGAAACGAGGGGGCATCGGCGTGAATATCGCCGTCGGCATAGCGCTGAGTTTCTCCTATATCCTGTTCTTGAAGTTCAGCCAGATGTTCGTCTTCACGGGCACTTTGCCGCCCTTCATCGCCCTCTGGCTCCCCAACGTGATCTTCGCCATCATCACCGCCTTCCTCTACAAGATGGCTCCGAAGTAGCCCCGCCGGTTTTCCTCGGGGCCCGCGCATTTCATTTTTCGCCCCCAAAAATGAAACGGCAGGGTCTCACGGTCCCTCTCGTTTCACTTTTTGCCCCGATTATTAAACTTAGAGGGACCATAGGCTTTAGATTGCAGGGCTTGCTGGAGCGTCCGTTCATTGATGAATACGGCAGACGCTATCTGAGAGACCGGAAGTTTATATCTATCAACCATAGCAACGGCAATACGGATTTTCTCATCCGGGGTCAGTTGTTTGTATAGTTTATCCGGATAAAGATGGGAGGAGAATGAATATATGATGTCCCTTATTTCGGTATCAGAGAGCGTCGGTTCTTCCTCCAGTTGATCAGAAATATGAACAAAAGTTTCATAATCCTTTATGAGTCTTGTCATATAAGTCTTTGCAGTGGGGAAAAGCTTATAGGTCATTTCTGTTTTTACGAAATTCCGCGCTAAAATCCCCAGCCGCGGATGAATTTCCCAATCTTTATAAGGACACTTGATGCAATCTATCAATTTAATGAGATGGTTTCTATGATAATCTCCCATTCTCATCCCGCAAATGAGATTGCTCCAATCGCTATAAATGAGATAATCGCTTCCCCAGAGATAGCCTCCGGGATTACTGAGCCCTTTTTCATAAGGATTTCTTGCGATATATAGCAAGTGGGATCTGAATGATTCTTGGTTTTCCACGGGAATGAGCTTGAACCAGTAGGAATCCGGTAGAGGGGGATAACCATCCAGACGCAACCTCCTTGCGCATCGATGGATGAGCAGATAGAAGGCATTAAGGCAATCCTCTCCTGTCCCAGAGAGGAGTATGTGCACGTGGTTAGGCATCAATACAAAGCCATAGATGTCGATATTGTATTTTACCGTCATGATGGCAAGACTGGTCATGGCAGAGACATATTGGTTTTCTTTATTAAACAGACGCCCTTCCTGCCAGCCATCCGTGCAGAAGTGATAATAGCCCTTGGGCAAAGCACGGTATTCATTTCGCAACCTCTTTTTCTTTTCCATACTGTAAAGATGTTGCAAAAAGAGCCGTTGAAGAAATTATTCAACGCTTATTTTACTTGGGATGCGCAAATTTTCCGGTTTGACACCCCTTCCCGAACCAAGTTATAAGCCCGCTTTGTCGTCGGGGACCATAGATGATGATGGTACAGGGCAACAGATGGGCGCGGTGCGAGCCCTTCGGTCGAGCTCAGCAACGCGCCCCATCTGTAGCTGCCGGAGGGCGTATATTCCGGCAGCGGTGCCGTTCGCTGAATCAGAATTTCAGCGTGGCGACGATTGGATAGTGATCAGAGATGTAGGGAATGCTGTCGTAGGGTTCCGACAGGACCTCGAAACTTTCCGCCTCGGAGAAGCCGCTGAAATAGATGTAATCGATAATCTTTCCCTGTGATTTCCCGAATCCGTTGAAAGACGGGGTATCGGTGGTCTTGGCCGCGGCCGTGCGGGCACTCTGCATTCGGATATCGATTTCTGCGAGGCAACTGTCGCTGGGAGTTACGTTGAAATCACCCACAATGATAAGGGGGATTGACGAATCCAATTCGGAGGTCTTGTCCATAATCATCGCGAGCCCGTTGATGCGGGCCTGCACGCCACGATGGTCCAGATGGGTGTTGACAAACCAGAATTTCCGACCTCCCTTGATCTGTTTAAGCAGGGCCCAGGTGGCGGTGCGGGGATATTTGGCATCCCAGCCCCTGGAAGGCACTTCCGGCGTTTCGGAAAGCCACCAGGTTCCGCCGTCCAGCAGTTCGAGTCTGGTCTTGTCATAGAAGACGGACATATGTTCTCCGGTGTCGGAGCCGTCGTCACGCCCCACGCCGAATTCAGCGTAGCAGGGACAGTTGCCGGTGATGAAATCCAATTGCTCGCGGTAGGCTTCCTGTACGCCAAAGACATCCGGCGCCGTTTCGCGGAGCATTACGGGAATGGCATTGCAGCGCATCGGCCACGAATTCTCGCCGTCATCCGCGGGGAAAAGCCGGACATTGAAAGACATGACCTTCAGTTCCTGCGGGGCCTGGGTGCAATTGACATTCAGCGCAATCGAAAAAACGATTGCAAGGGCGTTAACGATAAAAAACAGTGATTTTCTATTCATGGTAAAGCAAATTATAATTCACTAATAGCCTCATAAGATAGCCCAATTGCCCGCGCGAACTGCTCAGAATAGAGGTCCATATCCGTCATGTTCCGGGTGATATTCATCTTCTCTTTCCTATGTACGAGCACAAATTTAATAAAACTTAGGACATAAATATCATTCGAGATGGAAATACTTAGTCCTTTCTTACACAAATAATCGGCACCGCTGCCGGAATATACGCCCTCCGGCAGCTACAGATGGGACGCTGCGCCGAGCTCGAAGGAGCGGCTCGCTCCGCGCCCCACTGTTGCCTGACCGATCACTATCAGCGATGAAGGGCCCTCTGAGTTTAAGAAATGGGGTAAAAAGTGAAACGGGAGGGACCCTGGGGCCCTCCCGTTTCATTATTAGTGGCAAAAAATTAAATGCGCGGGCCCCTGGCAAGGTCGATCCGGGTTCGGTCGGCCCGGGCGAGAGTGGATCCGGGCGAGAGCGGGCCCCAGCCAGGTCGGCCCCAGCCCCGCGCGAAACCAGCCCCAGGCTAGATAACCTGCTGCTTTCTGCGCCAGTTCAGCACGGGCAGCAAGAAGGAAATGATGGCGGCGCCGAGCCAGAAGATGCTGACGTGCGAGAAATCGTGTACGCCGTCCGTCGCATGCGTGTCCAGCAGCCAGCCCGTGATGACGTTCTGCAGACCGGCGGCCGCATAGGACGCCATACCGACGATACCGAGGGCGGCACCCGTCGCCTTGCGCGGCACCAGGTCGACCGCCATCAGGCCGCCGAGGAAACTGATCAGCACGCCGATCGCCACGCCGAACAGGACCATGGCCAGGATATTCACCCAGCGCTCCGGTCCGCCATAGAGGAACAGCGCCAGGGCGATGGCCTCCAGGATACCGGCCACGAAAGCAGGATACTTGCGGTCGCCCTTGAACACCACGTCGGAAAGCCATCCGGACACCACCGTACCGATGATGCCGAAGATCGGGTTGATGCCGATGATGCCTGCCGCTTCGCCCAGGTTATACCCCTTGGCTTCCTGCAGGAAAATCACACCCCATTCGTTGATGGCATAGCGGCTCATATACATAAAGGCACTGGCCAGCGCCAGGATCCACACACCCGGGTTCTGGATGACCGCCTTCTGCAACTGCTTCGTCTCGGCCTTCTGGGCAGCCCTTGCATCGCCGGCCTTCTTGAGCAGTTCCGCGTGATGCGCCTCATACTCCTCGGCCGTCAACTCTCCGGAATACACCTCGATGGGCGGGAGTCCCTTGCTCTCGGGACCGTCGTGCAGGAAAAAGAGGATCAGCACAATGCCGATGGCACCGGCGAGCGCGGCACCGAAAAAGCCCCAGCGCCAGCCAAAAGCGGCCACGATGGCACCGACAGTGACGAAGGACAGACCTTCGCCGATATTGTGCGAAGAACTGAAAAAGCCATAATAAGTGCCGCGGACCTTCAGCGGGAACCAGCGGGAAAGCGAAATGATGGCTGGCGGCGCACCCATCGACTGCGCCCAGCCGTTAATCGCCCAGCAGATCGCAAAGCAGACGAAGAGCGCCGAATTGGCGATACTGCCGCTCATTGCGCTCACGCCCAGCAGTCCCATGATGAAGTTCATCGCCACGGACACGACGAGCCCCGCGGCCATGAAGCGCTTGATATTGGAACTGTCGGCAAGAAAGCCGTTCACGAACTTCCCGGCTGCATAGGCCCAGTACAAACAGGCGCCGATGATACCCAACTGCGTCGCATTCAGCAGGCCCGCATCGATGATGGGCTGCTTCATCACGCCCATCGACAGGCGACATACATAATACAACGCATAACCGAAGGTCGCAGCGATAAACGCCTGCAGCCGCATGCGCTTATACGTCTTGTCCACCTTCTCCGGTGCCACCTTCCGCTCGGAAGGAAGGCTCATCCTGAAAAAATCTGCAAATGCCATATACTAAAAGTTTTGTAATCCTTCATTCAAAAACGCCACAAACCCGTCCACATCCAGGTTGTAGCCCCGCGGGGGAAGCAACGGCCTCCCGTCGGCCCCCAATAAAATATAGGTCGGCTGCGCATTCACGCCAAAGCGTTCCCGTGCAAGATAGGCATTCACCCGTCCGACATCACGCAGCACCTGGCCGCCCGGCAGCGTAACGCGTTCGCGCTCCGGCAGCACCGTCTTGTCATCCGTATACAAGGCCACCAGAACGTACCTGTTCCGCAGCAGCGGCAGCACCCGCGGATCGCTCCACACCCGCTGCTCCATCTCCCGGCAGTTCACGCATCCGTGCCCGGTAATATCCACGAACACCGGCTTCCCCAGGCGGGCGGAAGCCTCCAGCCCATCCTCCAGCCGGGTATATGCGCGAAGACCATAGGGCAATGCCAGCTGCGGCGCCTCGGCGGAAATCTCATTGGAAGCGCTATCCGCCGATGAAGCCCCCAGCACGAAATCCTGCGTCTGCATCGGCGGGAGATAGCCGGACAGCGCCTTGAGCGGAGCGCCCCACATTCCCGGCACCAGATACACGACAAAGGAAAATACGGCGATGGCAAGCGCCAGCCGCAGCACCGAGAGCGGCTTGTCGGCCAACTCATCGTGCGCAAAACGCAATTTCCCGAGCAGATAAAGCCCCAGCAGCGAGAAAACGACAATCCAGATCGCAAGGTAAACCTCGCGGTCGAGGATGCCCCAATGATAGGTCTGGTCCGCGACGCTGAGGAACTTCAGTCCCAGCGCCAGCTCGACAAAGCCCAGCACGATCTTTACGCTGCCCAGCCAGGAACCGCTCTTGAACTTCCCCAGCAGCGAAGGAAACAGCGCCAGCAGCGTAAACGGCAGCGCAAAGGCGACGGAAAACGCCAGCATCGTCACCATCGGTGCCCAGAATTCCCCGCTCGTGGAACGGATCAGCACTGATCCGACGATGGGCCCTGTGCAGGAAAAAGACACCAGCACCAGGGTCAGCGCCATAAAGAAAATGCCGCCGAGCCCGCCCTTCTCGGACTGCCGGTCGCTCTTATTGACCAGCGAAGAAGGCAGCGTAATCTCGAAAGCTCCGAAAAACGAAGCCGCGAACAGCATAAACACAACAAAGAACACGAGGTTCGGCAGCCAGTGCGTCGAAAGCCAGTTGAAGATATCGGCGGTCACGGCATCTCCGCCCAGCAGGCGCGTCGCGCCGATGATGACGCAGATCGGCAGCGTATACAGCAGCACGATGAAGACACCGTACATAAAAGCGCGGAAGCGTCCCCGGGCGGGGGAGTCCGCGCTTTTCAGGAAAAAGGACACCGTCATCGGCACCATCGGGAAGACGCAGGGCGTAAGCAGCATCGCCAGTCCCCAGAGTATCGCCTCCAAAATTAGCGCCCAAAGGCCGCCTGAACTGCTCCGGCCGGGACTTGCTGCCGCCGATATGCGGGGCAGGTCGAGCGAAAACGCCCAATCCTCCGGTACGGCGCATACCCCCTGCTTGCAGGCGGTATAGGTCAGGTATCCTTTGACGGCGGGGGCCTTGCCCGTCAATTTGACTTTCACCCCCAGTTGGAAGGGGGCGGAAAAGCCCTCCTCGGGGTCGGCCGCAGGACTGAGGTCATACAGCGCCCCCTGCGCCTCGCAGCCCTCGAGGGAAGTAAGCGTAAGGGTGGTCGCATTGATGGTGCTCCGGGTCCCGTAGCCGTGCCACATCGGGGCGGGCGTTCCGGTAAAGACGAGTTCACAGATACCCTCCGCATCCGGCTCTCCGGCCACCACCGTCCATTCGACGGCCTTGCCGCTCAGCATCTGCGCCCTTGCGGGCACAAAGGCGAAGAGCAGCGCCAGAAGGCAGAGGAAGCGTCCGGGTTTCATCATGCGCGGTCTTACAGTTTACTGACGTATTTCTTCAGGTTCTCCGTCTGCTTGCGGTGGCAGACCAGGATCCCGTCAGCCGACACGGCAATGACGATATCCTTCAGCCCGTCCGCAAAGACGGGGATATCCAGTTCGTTGATGATCTTGACGTTCTCGTTCTCTTCCCCGAGCAGGCCGCGGCCCGTCACGGGAGAGGACAATTCGTCCGTCAGGGTATTCCAGGTGCCCAGGTCCTTCCATTCCCCGTCAAAGGGAATCACCGCCACGGAGCTCTCTTTCTCCGCCACCTCGTAATCGAAACTGATCTTCGGGAAATCGCTGTAGCGGGCCAGCACGCCGGCAAAATCGGCAGCGTCCACATAGCGGCGCACCATCTCCATCAGATAGCCCAGGCGGAAGGCAAAGACGCCGCCGTTCCAGAGCGCGCCGTCGTCCAGCAACTCCACGGCCATCTCCACCGTCGGCTTCTCCGTAAAGCGACGGACCTTCAGGCACTCGCCGCAGCCCTTTTCGGGCACGATATAGCCATATTTCGAGGAAGGATAAGTCGGCTTGATGCCCATCAGCACCAGATGCGCCGCGTCCATCTCCACCGCTTCGGCCATCTTGCCGATCGTGCGGAAATAACCCGCTTCGGTATAAGGGTCGCAGGGCATGATGACCACCGGCTCGTCGTCGCTGCAACCCTTCGCGAGCGAAAGGTATGCGCAGGCGAGCGCGATGGCGGGGAAAGTATCCCGCCGTTCGGGTTCCAGCACCATGGGGATATCGCCTCCGAGCTGTTCCCGGATGATATGCTCCTGCGCCGCATTGGTCGCGAGGGTGATGCCGGCGTTCAGACCGGCCTCCCGGATCTGGCGCACAACCCTTTGCACCATCGATTCCATACCTCCTCCCGGCTTCTCCAGCAGGGGCAGGAACTGCTTCGAACGTTCGTCATTGGAGAGGGGCCAGAGCCTTTTCCCGGACCCCCCGGAAAGTAGAATGATTTCCATGAGTCCAAAGATAAGGATAATTTTTTATCTTTGCAGCTATGAAAGTGATGAAATTCGGCGGCACCTCCGTAGGCTCCGCCAAAAGAATGAAGGACGTAGCCGGTCTGATTACCCGTGAAAAGGGCAATGTCGTCGTCCTCTCTGCCATGTCCGGCACCACCAATTCCCTCCTCGAAATCGCCTCCTACCTCAAAAAGGGCAATACTGACAGCGCCACCGACGCCGCCCGCAAGCTCGAGCAGAAGTACTACGGCCATATCGCCGAACTCTACGCCAAGGCGGAAAGTGCGGAGGAGGCCCGTGCCTATGTGCACTCCGTCTTCGCCTTCATCGAAGGGCTGGGGAAGGAAATTTTCACCGATGCTTCCGAAAAGGAACTCGTCGCACGCGGGGAAATGCTTTCCACCTGGATGGTGAACGCCTACCTGAACGAGCAGGGTTTCAACTCCGTGCTGCTGCCGGCCCTCGATTTTATGAAAAAGGATGAGCAGGGCGAGCCGGATTCCGTCTATATCAAGGAACATTTCAACAAGGCGCTCGCGGAGCATCCCGGCGCCGATGTCTATATCACCCAGGGTTTCATCTGCCGCGATGCGCAGGGCGAGGTGGACAACCTCAAGCGCGGCGGCTCGGACTACACCGCCTCCCTGCTCGGAGCGGCGGTGCTTGCCGAAGAGATCCAGATCTGGACCGATATCGACGGTATGCACAACAACGACCCGCGCGTCGTCCCCGGCACCCGTCCGGTGCGCCACCTGCACTTCGAGGAGGCGGCCGAGCTGGGCTACTTCGGCGCCAAGATCCTGCATCCCACCTGCATCCAGCCCGCCAAATTCGCTGGGGTGCCGGTGCGCCTGCTCAATACGATGGACCCGTCGGCCCCCGGCACCGTCATCAACAACATCCCGGATCCCGGCTCCATCAAGGCCGTCGCCGCCAAGGACAACATCACTGCCATCAAGATCAAATCCTCGCGGATGCTTCTTGCGCACGGTTTCCTGCGCAAAGTCTTTGAAATCTTCGAGAGTTACCGCACCGCCATCGATATGATCTGTACCTCCGAGGTCGGCGTCTCGATGACCATCGACGACACCTCGAACCTCAGCGGCATCGTCTCCGACCTGCACCGCTACGGCTCCGTCAGCGTCGATACCGGCATGTGCATCGTCTGCGTCGTGGGCGATATGGACTGGGAGAACGTGGGCTTCGAATCCCGCGCGATGGACGCCATGCGCGACATCCCCGTCCGTATGGTCTCCTACGGCGGCAGCAACTACAACATCTCCTTCCTGATCCGGGAAGAAGATAAGGAAAAAGCACTCAAATCCCTGAGCGCCAAACTCTTCGCCAATGATTAAGGGCCAGTTTCCCCTCGAGCGTTTCAAATCCGTACGCACCCCCTTCTACTATTATGACCTCGAGCTGCTGGACCGCACGCTCGACGCCCTTCAGGCGGCCCTTGCGCCGACCCCGGAATACCGCGTCCACTATGCGGTGAAGGCGAACTTCAACCCCGTCATCCTCTCGCGCATCGCAGCCCGCGGGCTCGGTGCCGACTGCGTCAGCGGCGGCGAGGTCAAGGCAGCCCTCCAGGCGGGCTTCAAAGCTTCGGACATCGTTTTCGCCGGAGTAGGGAAGAGCGATGAAGAGATGATTCTGGGCCTGGAGGCCGGCATCGCCCGCTTCAACGTGGAATCCGAAGCCGAACTGCGCGTACTGAACGACCTTGCGCTCGAACGCGGGAAACGCGCCCCGGTGAGTTTCCGGGTCAATCCCGACATCGGTGCCCACACCCACGCGGGCATTACCACCGGACTGGCGGAAAACAAGTTCGGCATCAACTACGAACAACTGATCCCGGTCATCCGCACTGCGCTCGAACTGCCCGGCATAGAATACAAGGGCCTGCACTTCCACATCGGCTCCCAGATTCTGGATATGTCCGATTTCGTCGCGCTCTGCAACCGCGTCAACAGCCTGACCGAAGAACTCCGTGCGCAGGGCCTGCCCGTGGGCGACCTGAACATGGGCGGCGGCCTGGGCATCAACTACCGCCATCCCAACCATCTGCCCATCGCGGATTTCGAGGGCTGGCTGGGCACCTTCCGCCGTTTCCTGCATACCGAACCTGGGCAGCTCGTGCATTTCGAGCCCGGTCGGAGCATCGTCGCGCCCTGCGGCTCGCTGATCTCCCGCGTACTTTACGTCAAGGAAGGGACAGTCAAGCGCTTCGCCATCATCGACGGAAGTATGACCGAGCTGGTGCGTCCGGCGATGTACCACGCCTACCATCGCGTCGAAAATATCAGTTCCGACGGTCCGGAGACCCTGTACGATGTCGTCGGTCCCGTTTGCGAAAGTTCCGATGTCTTTGCCCGCGAAGAAGCGCTGTCCGAGTGCCGTCGCGGCGACTTCATCGCTATCCGCAGCGCCGGTGCCTACGGCGAGGCCATGGCGTCCCAGTACAACTGCCATCGGCTTCCGGAAGCCCTCTATTAAAGATAATATGAACAAGGCACTGACGATCCTGCTCGCGGCCAGCCTCTTTTTGCTGCCGCTCCATTGCAAGAACAAACCCCTTCCGGCGCCTGATGAAGGCGGGTCGGGCGATTTGCTGGACGTGCAGGATCCCGCCCGGTGGCCGCAGCGCCGTGCCGAGATTCTGGACCTGTTCCAAAGTGAGATGTACGGCCGTATGCCCGCCCCTTCGCCCATCTTTTTCGACCAGGTGGAGCGGGGCCGGACGACCATCCCGGCTCAGAGCGGCGTTCCCGCCCGGGAGGCCGTCCGGGAGCAGTACCGGATGTGGTTCAAAGCGGACAGGACCGGTCCCAGCGTCGTCTGGCTGCTGGTCAAGCCCGCCGACGCCTCCGGCCCGCTGCCCGTCATCCTGCTGCAGAACTTCCACGGGAACGACTCCTTCCTGACGGATCCCCAGATTCTCGGACCGGACTGTCAAAACGGCGTCCCTCTGGGTAGGGGAGCGGAAATGAATCCCGAACATCGCTACTACACCCCGCTCAGTTATCTCCTGAGCCGGGGCTATGCCTTCCTGACGGCCTATTACGAAGATTTTGCTCCCGACCCGGATACGGATCCCAATGCGATGGCACTTGCCTTCAAGCGCGTCTTCGACCTCTGGGCGCCGCGTGATCCCGCCCGGACGGACAACCCGACAACCCTTACGGCCTGGGCCTGGGGTTACCTTCGGGGAATGGACCTGGTGGAGCAACTGCCTGCGCTGGATGCCTCGCGCGTCCTGCTGACCGGCTGCTCGCGCCTGGGCAAGGCCGCCCTGATCGCTGCCGCCTGCGACGAGCGTTTCGCCCTCGTGGCCCCGGTGCAGACGGGTGGCGGCGGTGCGCCGCTGACCAAACATCCCCTCGAAGGCAAGGAGACGATTGCTTCGGAAACCTCGACCTATCCCAACTGGTTCCTGCCCCAATATGCCCTTTGGGCCGGGCGGGAGCAGGAAATGCCCTTCGACCAGCATATGCTGCTCGCGTGCATCGCACCGCGTCCGCTGCTGGTGCTGGGCTATAATAATAAATGGTTCGATCCGGAAGGGGAGTACCTTTCCGTCAAGGCGGCGGCCCCCGTCTGGTCGCTGCTCGGCGTGGATGCCGCTCCGTTCCCGGAGGTGGAGCGTCCCGCCGCCAACACTTCTACCGCCATCGGGAAGCATCTGGGCTATGCCTGGCGTTCCAAAGATGCCGGCCACGGTATCCTCTTCAAAGACTGGAAGTGGATGCTTGATTTCGCAGATAATCACTTTTAATATATGTTTGTTTCAAAGATGAAAAGACTGCTTGTATTGTTGTGTTGCGCCACAGCCTCGTTCCAGCTCTGGGGCGGGCCTGCCGTAACGGCCGTGGAGGACCTGCGGGTGAACGGACTTGTGGAGCCGCTGGGCGTGGAAGGAAAACCCGTCTTCAGCTGGATGATTACTTCTACGGTCATCAATACCCTCCAGCGTTCCTGGGAGATCACGATTACCGAGGCCGGCCGCAAGGTGTTTACCTATCGCGGTAACGGCGCGGAATCCACCGGTGTCACCGTGCCCTATCCCTTTGCCCCCGGTGTGCGTTACGGCTGGACGGTCAAGGTGACGGACAATCACCGGCTCAGCAGCAAACCGGTCTCTTCCTCCTTCGTCATGGGCCTGGGAGAGAATTGGAAAGCCCGCTGGATCGGCGTGAACGGCCGCACTCCGGAAGACCGCCCTTCTCCCGTCTGGTTCCGCCGTCAGTTTACCCCTTCGCGCGGCGTCAAGAGCGCTTACGCCTGCATTTCGGCCCACGGCATCTTTGAAGCGCAGATCGGTGGCGTAAAGGTAGGGGACGATTACCTGGCCCCCGGGTGGACCTCCTACCTCAACCGTCTCCAATACCGGATGTACGATGTGACGGACCTCCTCAAATCCGGCCGCAAGGATGAAATCCGTGTCACGGTGGCCCCCGGCTGGTGGGGTTCCGGCATGAACTGGCAGAAACCGCACAAACGCTACCGTTATGGCGACGACATCGCCCTGCTCCTGCAACTGGAAATCACCTACACCGACGGTAGCCGGGAAACGCTTTGCACCGGTCACGACTGGGAGACCTCCAAGACCGGCCCCATCACCGCCGCCACGATTTACGACGGACAAGACTTCGATTATACCCAGCCCTTTGACTGGCAGCCTTCCCAGGTGCTCGGCGGCGGCACGGATACGCTTGTCCCCAGCATTGCGGAGGGGGTAAAACCCCTTGCCGTCCTGAAACCGCTCAGCCTGCTCGTCAGTCCCAAGGGCGAATACATCCTGGACTTTGGCCAGAACATCGTCGGCTGGGAACGCGTTCGGCTTAGCGGCCCTGCCGGGAAGGAGGTCATCATCTCCCACGCCGAAGTGCTGGACAAGGAAGGCAACTTCTATACCTCCAACCTGCGCAAGGCACGCGCGCAGACCCATATCTTCCTGGACGGTAAATCGCGCGTCTATGAGCCCAGTCTCACCTTCTACGGCTTCCGTTACCTGCGGGTGGAGGGTCTGGACACTGCTCCGGACCTGCGGGACTTCGAAGCGGTGGCCATCAGCTCCGCCTTCGAGGAAACCGGCAGCTTCGCCTGCTCCAACCCGCTGATTAATCAGCTCCAGAGCAACATCTGCTGGGGTTTCCGCGACAACTTCGTCGATATTCCCACCGACTGCCCGCAACGCGACGAGCGCCTGGGCTGGACCGGCGATGCGCAGGTCTTCTTCCGCACCGCCAGCTGGAACGGCGATGTCGCCAATTTCTTCCGCAAATGGCTTGCGGACCTTGCCGCCGAGCAGAAACCCGGCGGCGGCGTTCCGCGCACCATCCCCGACGTCTATCCGCAGACCACCTCGCACGACTTTGCGGCGGGCTGGGCGGACAGCGCTGTTCTGATTCCCTGGCGGCACTACCAGGCGTTCGGCGACCTCTCCATCCTTGCGGCCCAATATCCCTCGATGAAGGCCTGGGTAGATGCTTGTCTGGCCAACGCCCCGGGCTATCTCCTCAACAATGTGAACCAGCCCTTCGGCGACTGGCTTTTCTATAGCAAGAAGGATGACCGCAAGGGCGTTTCCGCCGTCACTTCGCGCAGTCTCATCGCCCAATGCTTCTTCGCGGCCAGCCTCGACATCGTTGCCAAGACTGCGGCGCTGCTCGGAAAGGACTATGAAAGCCGCCAGTATGCCGATGCCTGCAAGCTCGCCAAGGAGGCCTTCATGAACGAATACGTCACGCCGGCCGGTCTCGTCAGTTCCGACACGCAGACGGCCTATGTCCTGGCCCTGCACTTCGATTTGCTGCCCGAAAACCTGCGTGAACAGGCGGCCCGGCGTCTGGCTGACAATGTCGCCCGTTACGACGACCATATTACCACCGGCTTCCTGGGAACGCCCTACATCTGCGAAGAACTCTCGCGTTACGGCCACAGCGATGTCGCCTGGCGACTGCTTCTGCAGGAGACCTGCCCGAGCTGGCTCTATCCCGTCAAGATGGGCGCCACCACCATCTGGGAGCGCTGGGATTCGATGGGCCCGGACGGCAGCATCCCCGAGAACGGGATGAATTCCTTCAACCACTACTCTTACGGCGCTATTGGCGATTGGCTGTACCGCTGGGCCGGCGGTGTACGGGAGATCGATCCCGGTTACCGCTCCTTTGTCGTGGACCCGCATCCCGGCGGCGGTCTGACCTGGCTGGAAACCTCGCACAAGACCCCTTACGGGATGATCCGCGTAAAATGGACGGCGGACGGAGAGCAGCTCAAGAGCATCGACGTGGAAGTCCCCGTCGGATGCATTGCCGTCATCACCTGTCCGGACGGTGCCTTCCGCCGTGTCGGTTCCGGCCATTATCACTTTTAATTTCATTGCACAATGAAACCTACGAAGCATAGTTTCAAGTATTGGCAGTGGAGAGTGATCATCTGCTCGATGATCGGCTATTCCATCTTCTATTTCGTCCGTAAGAACTTCTCCTTCGCCATGCCCGCCCTTGCCGCGGAATACGGCATCGGCGACTTGCAACTGGGTACCATCCTCACTGCGGTCGGCCTGATTTACGGCGTCTCCAAGTTCATCAATGGTTTTATCGCGGACCGTTCCAACGCCCGCTGGCACCTCATCATCGGACTGGGTATCTGCGTGATCCTCAACTATATCTTCGGCTTCAGCGCCAAGATCAGTGCCTGGATTGCCGGGACTCCTACCGGCCCGGACTTCGTGAACGTGATGGTCTGGACCATTGCCGTCCTGCTGGTGCTCAACAATGTCTTCCAGGGTTGCGGCTTCGCGCCCTGCAACCGTCTGATGGTGCACTGGGTCCCCCCGCGGGAACTGGCCACCAAGATGAGTATCTGGAACACCTCGCACAGTATCGGTGCGGGCATCGTTTCCGTGCTCTGCGGTGCGATTATCGGCACTCTGGGCCTCAATCTGGCGGGTGATCCGGCGACGGTGGAGCAGGTGGCTGCGAACCTCGGCAGGGCTGTGGACGATCCGGTCGTCATCCAGGCCGCTTCGCATATGGGCGCCTGGCAGTGGTGCTTCTGGATTCCTGCGTTGATCGGCACCTTCGGGGTGTTCTTCATCCTGATTACCCTGCGCGATACGCCCTCGTCCGTCGGTCTGCCTGAACTGGAGGGCACCAAGACCGAACTGGACGATAACGATACCAGCGCGGAATACCGCAAGTTCGTCCGCAAGAAGGTGTTCGGCAACCCCGTGGTCTGGGCCCTGGCGGTCTGCGACCTCTTCGTCTATATCGTGCGTTTCGCCGTGCTCGACTGGGGCCCGAAGTTCCTCCAGCAGGGGGAGAGCGCCCTCTCGCCGCAACTGGCGGGCTGGACCATCGCCATTTTCGAAGTGGCCGGCTGCGCGGGTATGATTTTCGCCGGCTGGTTCACGGATAAGTTCCTTGCCAGCAAGGGTCAGCGTATGTGCGTGATCGAGATGGCCATCACCGCCCTCTGCCTCGTGGGGCTCTGGCTGCTGCCCAGCGGCCATCCCATTGCGATGCTGGTGCTCCTGGCCGTCTCCGGCTTCTTCCTCTACGGTCCGCAGGCCCTGCTGGGCGTGATTGCTTCGAATCACGTCACCAAGAAAGCCGCCTCGTCGGCCGTCGGCCTGATCGGCCTGATGAGTTACGTCAGCACGATTTTCACCGGTTTCGGCGTCGGTCTGCTCTCCAACCTCTTCCACGATGCCTTCTGGAGCAATCTTTTCCTGATTATGGCGGGTATCGCCGTGATAGGCGGCCTGGTGGTGATTCCGCTCTGGAATATGAAGAACGACGGTTATATCCACGCTTAGGCTATGGCCCTTTCCTCCCTGCTGGCAGCATTGCTGCTCCTTCTTGCAGACCCTCAGGCCCTGATTCATGAACTTCTTGAGAAGATTGACAGTGCCTCTTATTTTGAGGGGATCAGGCAGGCGCGACTCTCTGCGCTGAGGGAGGATTATGCCAAGACGCTGCCCGCGTCTGAGGAGCGTTACGATGCCTGCATGACTCTCGGTGGAGGCTATTCCGGCTTCGTGGCGGATTCGTCCATCCTCTGGTTCGAAAATGCTGCCGCCGAGGCCCGCCTGCTGGGGCGTGAAGACCTCTATTACGATGCGATGCTTTCCAAGGCGGGGAAACTCAATTCGGCGGGCTGCTTCTTTGAGTCCGCACAAATCATTGAGACTATCCCATATGAGCGCCTGTCCAGGGAGGGCCGTGCCAACTACTACAACCAATTGTCCGGCCTGTACCACAGTCTGTATATGACACATCCCCCGGGCTCATCCTACCGGAAAGAGTTCACAGCCCTGTATGCGCAATACAGCGATTCCCTGCTGTCCTACCTTGATTCGGCATCAGGACAATACCTGCGGGAAATGGAGAAACGCGCCGGGCGTGCCGGGAATAAGGAGGAGGCCCTGCGTATCAACGATCTTCGGCTGGCCCGCGATGGTGCTTCCCGCTACTCCGAATCCTATGCCCTGACGATGTATGATCGCAACGCGATTTACCGCAACTACATGCACCAGCCGCTCTCAGACCATGTCGAATACCTCTTTGAAGCAGCCATTTCCGACATCTGTCATGCCAACCGCAACTCGGCGGCCCTCCGTTTCATAGAACTCTATCTGGTCTCCGTCAACGAAGTAGAGGTAGCCAAAGACGTTTCCACCTATTATTACCAGTCGCTGGTCAAGTACGGCAGCCGCACGCGTCTGCTGGAAGGGCTCAATGTCAGTATGCGCATCAATGACGAGTATGTGGAGATGCTGCGTCACCAGAAGCGCATCATCAACCACGGGCTCTGGCTGCTGTGCGCGATGTTTGTCTTCATCTTCCTGGTCCTGGCAGCCCTGGTGCTCTATATCCGGAGGGTCAGCCGGCTCAATGCCCAGTTGGAACGTTCCAATAAAGTAGCCCACAGTTATATCCTGGGTTTCTTTGACCTCTATTCGGCCAATATGGCCCGCCTGCAGAACCTCCGCTCCCGCATCAATGTCCGCCTGCGCCGTGGTGACAAGGATTATGTCCTGGCCCTCACGGATCCTTCCAAAGACGTGGCGGGGGAGGAACTGAGGGAACTCTACGCGCATTTCGACGACGCCTTCCTTGGTATCTATCCGGACTTCGTGGAGAAGTTCAACACCCTGCTCCGGCCGGAGTGTCGCTTCGCCCTGAAGAAAGACGAAAAACTGAATATGGAACTGCGGATTTTCGCGGTGATCAAGCTGGGTATTTCCGATTCCGCCCAGATTGCCCAGATTCTCCACTGCTCCATCAAGACGGTCTATAACAAACGGTCGGAAATGAATGGGAAACTGGCGATTCCACGTGAAGAGTTCTTAAGGGCCATTTCCCTGATTTAGTTGTTAAAAATATTTAATTACCTGATATTCAGGTAATAAGTATTTCCCTTACGCGCGCATTATTTCCTTATGTGCGCGTACGCCTTTGAATTGTCAGCGTGTTTGACTAAATTTGGATGTTTTACTGAAACATAAATAACCCTTTTATCATATGTTTACTAAACCAATCTATGAAACCCCGCGGATAATTGATTTTATCCAGTTCTATGATGAGACGGGGCTCTGTGCGGCGTCGATTGATGAGTTCTCCGGTCTTCCGGCTGACTTTGATCCCGATTCCGATTAATTTTTACCCTAAAAGAGAAATCACTATGCGTAAATGTAGAAGCTTTATGCTCGCAGCCGCTGCGTCAGTATTTCTGCCAGCGTGCCATACGCTTCCTGAGACTCTCCCTGAAAGGGTAGATACCATCGTTTTGGAAGCGTCCCTTCCCCGGGATGTCCAGAGCAAGGCTGCACTCGGCGAGCGCAGTTCCGAAGGGAAATATGACCTGCTTTGGCAAACCGGCGATCAAATTTCGATCAACGGCACCCTCAGTGCTGCGCTCAGTTCGACTTACAACGACCAGAAGGTGGCTGAATTTACGGTAAGCGGCATCGTGGATACCCCCTACAAGGTGCTCTATCCCGGCAGTACTTCCGTGAATACCGTAACAGTCCCTGCTGAGCAGGCCTGGAGGGAAGGCAGTTTTGAGCCCGGTTCGGCCCCTGCTTATGGCAACGCGGTGTTCGCCAATGATGCTTACACCGTTCATCTCACCAGTTTTTGCGCTGTCCTCCGCTTCGATTTCAGGGGTGCGGCTGTCTTGAACCGCATTGAACTCAATTGCCTCGGAAGCGAGAAAATCAGCGGCGACTTCACCCTCGCCACTGACGATTCCGGCTTTACCGGTGCATTCAGCGGTGGAACTTCCGGGTCGATTACCTTGACCTTCCCCGGCGGAAAAGTCCTTTCCGAGGACAACGATACTTATGTGTTCATTCCTGTTCCCGCACAGGCATATGCCCAGGGATTCGAGGCCCTTGTCTATGACAACGACGGCTCCTTCATGCGTCTGAAGTTCTTTGGGGAAGGCAAAACCCTTTCCTCTGCCGACGTGATGGAATTTGCCCTCAAGACCTATGTTGCCAACAGGACGGAGAATCTGTTGACCCTCGACGGCCTGACGGCTGAGGAAGGCGGCGAACCTACGGCTGCGCCTCCCGGAATCACGGTGGCGACTTTCAACGTGATGCGCCTGGATTCGGAGGACCGTCCTTCTTCTGCTGTCACGGGGGATCCGAGCGTAAGCGGTTCCCTTGACCGTCCTGCCAATGCCATCGTCCCTGACTGTGCGGAGATGCAGGCTGCCATCGGAACGGCCATCAAGAATACCGGCGCTGACCTGATCGGCTTCCAGGAGATAGGAAGCGATATGTACGCCAGCGGCAAGAAATACTCGCTGCAGGATATTGCGACTGCCCAAGGGGCCGCCTATACCTGGAAACTCGATTTCCCGAGTTCCGACTCCGGCAACTACCATTACAGCAACGGATTTGCCTACAAGGCTTCCGTTCTCACGCTGAACAGTTCCGGCAGGGCGTGGCTCAGGTCCGGCAGTACGTCATATTCCACTTCCAGTGATTCCGGCTCCGGAGATCCCAACCGTTATGTCGTCTGGGGTTTGTTCACGCACAAGGCTTCCGGTAAGCAGTTCTATTTCTTCGTGACCCAGTTGCCTACATATGGGCAGGATGGCGGCTCCGGCACCAGCAACCTCAATATGTCGGGTGGTGTCAATGAGTTTGCCGCTACCAAGACGACTACGCCCAACCGCCAGATTCTGGTGGGGGATATGAACTCTGTCGATCACGCCAGCAGCACGAACCAGGCGGGAGCGCAGAAACTCAAGACCTATTGGACGGATGCCTATGAGGCGGTTGAAGCCACCGGCAACATGAACTCTTTCTATCTGACCTATTCCGGAACGCAGTCCGGTACCGGTATCAATTACCAGTATGAGGTGCTCCGTTTCTGCAAGAATCATCCGGAACGCAGGCTTGACCATATCATGACCAATGGTGCATGTACTGCGCAGAGTTACAAGACCATCCGCAATACCTATCAATTCACCTCCGGTGACGATTCTGTGGATTGCGCTCCTTCCGATCATCTCCCGGTGGTTGCTTATATCACCCTCGACTAATTGCACGGCCTTATGAAAAAAATCTATACCTTATTCAGCATTATTGCTCTGGCTACCCTTACCGTAGCCTGCCAGAAAGAAATTTCTGCGGAACAGGATATCCTTGCTGAGGAGACTGTTTCCGAAGACGGGACTTTGACCGTCGTCCTGTCTGTCCCGGACAGCCAGGATTCCAAAACTGTTATGGGAACCAAGTCCGGTTCCTCCTATCCTGTAAGATGGTCGGCGGGCGATGGCGACTACCTTTCCCTCAACGGGACGGTCGCCTATGCCTCCAACAAGGACTCGGATACGCAGTACAGCGCTTCCTTCAAACCGTCTGTCGGCTTGTCCGTCTATAACTTCCTGTACCGGGGCGACGCCGGCCACGACAACCAGGTCAGTTTCCCGTCCACCCAGAACTATGTGGCAGATGGTTTTGACCCGGCTTCCATGCCTATGTATGCCGCCTCTGCGAGCAGGAGCGAAAGTGTCACTTTCTCTCACCTTGGAGCGCTTCTCAGGTTCTCCTTCACCGGTGAGAAGAAGATTGACGCCGTCACGCTTACGGCAGCGGACGCCAGCAAGTCCCTCTCCGGTACCTTTACGATAGGGAAGACTGCGGCGGGTCTGCTCAACGGCAGCCTTACCCCCACTTCCGGAGGAGCAAGCCTTGCCTATTCCTTCGGTAGCCATAAGCAGTTGAGCGATACTCCCTTCATCTTCTACATTGCCATCCCGGCGGGTACCTATGAAGGCGGTATTACCCTCGATATCGTGGATAACGACTCCGGTCACATGACCGTGACCGTGATGAACAGCAACTCTTCCAAGACCATCGCTGCCGGCAAGGTGCGCGAGTTCGACAACGTTGTGTATGTCCCCAACAAGGAAGTCAATCTGAAACAGATTTATAACGACGCCACCTTCCTCGAGTTCGTCAGCGCCGTAGCGGGGGGCAACAAGACGCTCAACGCCCGTCTGACCCAGAATGCGGCGACGCTCAGCCTTTCTGCCGCTACCGTTTCGGCCTTCGAGTCCATCGACGACTACGCCGGTACCTTCGACGGCAACAACAAGGGTATCGCCGGTCTTACCAAGCCCATGTTCAATACCCTCAAGGGGGTGGTGAAGAACCTGACGCTGAATTCTACCATTGTCGAGACGGATGCCGGTAATACCCGTTTGGGAATGTTCGCCCGGGAGGTTGAGCCCTCTTCACAGGTGGACGATATTGCCGGTCTTCAGAATTGCACCGCAAATGGTTCGGTTTCCTTTGAGCCTTCCACCGCGCTTGCCGATGACGATCATCCCCGCATCGGCGGCATGGTCGGTAACAACAAGGGAGGTACCTTCGTGAACTGCACCAACAACGCCAACGTGACCTTTGGTGGCAGTGAAACACACAATGTACAGCCTTCCATCGGCGGCGTCGTAGGTCGTACCCAGAAGGGAGGCGATCTCAGTACCCAGGGTGATATCTCCAACTGTACCAACAACGGTACCGTCATCTGCTCCGCTGACTTCGGTCAGGGAGTGTACATTGGCGGAGTTCTCGGTTATCAGGTTGAAAAGGCCGAGAGCATCAGCGGTTGCTCCAACAGCGGTCTTGTTAAGGTGACTTCCGACTTTTCTACCACCGCTGCGCTCCATCTTGGCGGTGTGATCGGTATGGGTAAGGGCACTATCGAGTCATGCTCCAACCTTTCCGGCGGTGTCGTTACCTCCGAGGAGGGCAGTACGGCCGGATCTTACATCTGCCAGGGCGGTGTGGTAGGTCGTCTCAACCGGGAGAAGGATTCCTATTCCGGCCTCACCAACGCCGGAGATGTCAATGTTGCTGCTGCCGGGGCTTCCACGGGTGCTTACATCGGCGGTATCGCAGGCCGTTGTAATGAAGGTGCTTCCATTTCGGACTGCACGAATACGGGTGGTACAATCGAGTTCAGCGGCGATATTTCCACTTGCGAACTCCATATTGGCGGTATCGTGGGCAATACGAACAAACCGGTTTCCAATTGCATCAACGGAACGGCTATCATTGCCGGCGGTACCTATTCCCTCAACACTTCCGGTAAGTATTATTCTGTCGGCGGTATCGTAGGTTATCAGAAGAGCGATGAGGCTCTTACCGATAATTTCAACACCGCGGCAGTTACCTTCACCGGCACAGTAACCGGCTATACCTCTACAGCCGGTATCTGCGGTTATGCCAACGGCCCCATTATCGGTGGTGGCAATTCGGGGACCATTACCTTTGCAGGCTCCTCCAATAGCCAGAACTGCCCCTTCGGCGGCATTGCGGCCAGGACCCCCAGCGGCAAGAGCGGTGCCCGCATCGACGGAGTAACCAACAGTGGCGCCATTGTCATCAATACATCCACTCAGAGTAGCAAGTATGTTTTTGCAGGAGGTATCGTTGGCGATCATCAGTCCGGTGATCTCAATGCGACGAACAGCGGTACCATTACGGTAAATGAGCTGAAATGTACGCAGTTTATGTTGGGCGGCCTGGTTGGCCAGAACAAGGGAGAAATCACTTCCGGTTCAGCCAACCTCGCTTCAGGTGATATCACGGTTTCCGGCCTTACCAGCAGCCAGCAATCATATATCGGCGGCATCGCCGGTACTACGAATCAGCCGGTGAGCGCCAATAACGCCGGTGATATCGTCACGACTTCCGGTTCCAAGGTCTCACGCAGTTATTACGTAGGAGGAATCATCGGCCGCGCCGACGGAGCCCTTACTTCCTGCACGAACAGCGGCCTCATTTCCAATGCCGCACCGATGAGCGGTGGCGGGGATTATTGGATGGAGATTGGCGGTATCGTAGGATACAACACCGGAAACTCTCCCATCACCGATTGTCACAATACCGGTGACGTCATCAATTCCGGCAACTCCGGGGCTTATCTGATGGTTGGTGGTATTACCGGTGAAAGCGACGGCTCGGTTTCCAATTGCGATAACACCGGTGACGTTACCAACAGCGGTAATTCCGGCAACAGCCATCCCATTAATGTTGGCGGTATTGCAGGAAGAAGTTCTGCCGGTATGACCTATTGTTCCAACGGAACTTCAACTTTGGATGGTGGAACGATTTCCAATAGTGGGACCTCAGCAGAGAGGCTTTGCGTCGGCGGTGTTTATGGCTATAGTAATGTAAACGGCAATCTGAGCCACTCGTTCAACAAGGGCGCAGTGACCAATTCCGGAAATACTTCGGGCAGTGCAGCATTTATCGGAGGCGCTATCGGCTTCCAGCACAACGATTCCTCCGATGCCGAGTCCTCCAGTTATAATCAAGGCATCGCTTCGGTAATTACGTATGTGGACAACACAGGAGCGGTTACCAACGATTCCGTTATGAGCGGAGATCTCCAACTGGGAGGCATTGCTGCCGAGGTCTGGGGCTCCGTTGACCATTGCACCAACGCCGGTCCTGTTACTGTCGCTAGCAATATCAATAAAGCGCTCTATATGGGCGGTATCCTGGGTTGGTGGGAGACGAACACCAGCAACTCCGTTACCTATTGCGAGAATTTGGCAACAGGCGAAGTTACTGTTAATCCCGGTACCAATATTGAGAACCAGTTCTGGGTCTCCGGTGTTGTCGGAGGTGAAAGAGGAGATATTGAAGCCACTAATTCCCATCTGATTAACAGGGCCCGTGTTACTCTTGGTGAGGATAGCAGTGAAGGCGCCATTACCAGTGGTACAATCAAGAATACCACATATTCATATCTCTCCGGTATCGGTGGCGGCAGCGGGTCATCTTATGTCGCTTACGAGTATTGTGAAAATTATGGTAAGATTCTCTTTAGGGGCACAATGCACAGGGTCCGTGTCGGTGGTGTAGTTGCCTGCGCATTCAGAAGTCCTGACCACTCCAAGTGCATAGCAGACATCAGGTCCTATAAGAGCAGAGGTGGTAACTATAAAGATGATGTCGGCGGTGTTATCGGCTATTACAAGGCCGAAAGCGACAATACCATCAACGATATCCTCTACAAGGGCTACATAAATACACAATCCACTTCTCCGCGTTGCTACACTGCCGGTCTTGTCGGTAGGGTAAATAACGACGCTCTCACATTTACCGACTGCAAACTCGGAGGACAGATAAGGGGCGTTGGAACTTCACCTTACAACACGGTTGCCTTTGTCTGTTGCGCGGTGGCCGAGCATGAGATCAACATTACCAATCTGATTGTTGAAACAGGGACGAAGCGTACTTCTACTGCAGTTTCTTCGTTGTCTCTTAACTATAACAGTGTAGGGGGCTCCGTCGGTGTCCTTTGCTTCGGTACACCTCTGAGACTAATACCACAAACCTTGATCCCGCTTCTTCAGGTACGATGACCAATTGCACCATCGGTTCAATTGACGCTTACCTTTAGAATACTTTTTTATCCCGGGGGCCCTGACCGGCCCCCGGGGTACCAATAAATACAATGGATATGAAGACACGACTGGGAATATCCCTCCTTGCTGCGGTTGCAGCTGCCGTTTTACAATCCTGTGCGCGTGAGGTATCGTCGGATACCCTTCCTGTTCAGACGGAAGGGGGAGTGACGATTGTGGCTGACCTGCCGGTAGCCAAGACTACCCTTGGTCCTAAGGACGGGAATATCTATCCCAATTACTGGGCTGACGGCGATGCCATTTCCGTCAACGGAGTTTCATCCACTCCGCTGTCCAATGTCCCTGAGGCTTCATCCAAGGCGACTTTCCTGATTCCCGGGGTGATATCGGCACCCTATTTCGCAGCTTATCCCGCAGCTGCCGTATCTGAATATGCGGATGGCGGTGCAACGCTGACCCTTCCTGCCGTTCAGTCCTGGGTGTCCGGGAGTTATGATCCGGCTGCTTTCCTGATGCTGGGGATCTCTGAGGGAGCTTCCCTCAGTATGTCGCCCGTGGTTTCGATTATAAAACTTTCGGTCCAGAGCGAGGTCGCCATCGTCAGCGTCAGCCTTACCTCTCCCGGTGGCCTTCCGCTCTCCGGCGGCTTCTCCACGGATTTCACTGCGATCACCGCATCGGGCGAGAACAGCAGTACGGTGACGGTATCTTGCCCCGGCGGTGCTACGGAGGGGGATTGGCATATCGTCATTCCTGCTTCCGATCTTACGGAGTCCGGCATCCGGGTAGTCTTGACTGATGCCGATGGCGGCACCATGACCCGCACTGCAGCGATTTCCAAGGTCTATGAAGCGGGGATGATTTACTCTTCCAGCCTGAACTACACTCCTGATCCGGCGGGAGGGATTGCCGACGCGCAGACCCTTCGCGCTTTCCTTGCCGATCCTTCCGGCGATGCCTATCTGCTCAACGATATCGACCTGCAGGGCGAATCCGTTTCAGCGGCTTCGTTCGACGGCGTCTTCGACGGTCGCGGGCACTGCATCTCCAACCCCGGCGCACCGCTCTTCGCCTCCAACTCGGGCACGCTCAAGAATTTCAGCGTGGAAGGCAGTTTCGAACCCGAAGAAAATGTATTCTCTCCGGTCGTGCTGAACAATGGGGGAAGCCTCGAGAATATCGTCAACAGAGCATCGGTCAGCATCAACCGCAGTTCCGCTACCAGCGCGAGCGTTGTGATCGGCGGCATCGCGGCCTACTCTTCCGGCAAGATCACTTCCTGTTCCAACGAAGGGGATATTTCCTTTGAGAGTACTTCTTCCGTGCGGGGAGTGGGTATCGGCGGCATTGCCGGCTACCTGACTGCGGCGGCCACGGATTGCAGCAACAGCGGAACGCTGACCTTCGCTGCCAGCCACCCGGCGGGAGCATCGGCCATCGGCAGCATCACCAATGCCCTTACCAGCGTAGGCGGTATCGTGGGCTACGGATATACCGGATTCTCCGCGGTCGATTGCAACAACGACGGGACCATCAATTTCCTTTTCAGTTCCATCGAGGCGGTAACCGCAGACTCCGAGCGCCATCAGATCGGCGGAATCGCGGGCTCTCCTTGCGGGCAAGTGCGTTCCTGTATCAACGACGGCCTCCTGGATATCCGTGCCGTTACTTCCAGCCATACGGCTTCCTCCAAGTGCGTACTGCTTGATATCGGTGGCATTTGCGGTGGCGAATATTACGCTCCCGGGAAGAATGTCACCAGCATTCTTTCCTGCACCAACAACGGAAATGTCATTGCGGATTTTGATGCAACAGACGGCAATACGACCGTAGCCGGCATCGTCGGATGGCCCAATCTTGAGGACAAGAACATCACCAACCGCACCGAGGACTGCGTAAATACCGGAACCATAACTGCCAGGGGCTCCGGCAAGGGCCGTTTCGCCGGCATCCAGGGAGGCACGGGCCGGATACTCAGCTGTAGCAATGAGGGAGACATCATTATCGAAAGCACTTCGGAGGAGTCTTCCGTCGGCGGCGTCTGCGCTTTCCGTGCCCTGGGCCACACCCTTTCCGGAAGCAGCAATACCGGCAACATCCGCAGCAAGGTCGTTCTTGCCGGACAGGGCGGACTGATTGGTGCCCTGTCCAACAATGCTATGACCATAGCGGAAGGCTGCTCGGTGAATTGCACCTTGGAGAGCGTGGCGCTGGGGAACAGTGCCATCGGGATGGTGTTGGGCTGCTATAACGGTACGTCGGCAATGAATACCCTCGGCACTACCGGAAATCCGATTGTCGTTGAAGGCGCGGTGTCGCTGGGCGGTGCCACAGCTCCGATAACAAGCGCCAACTATCAATCCTGGCTCGCCGGGACGAACAATACCACGTCCAACCATACCATCTACGCCGTTTGTAATACTCCGGCTGAGCCTATTACCCAGGTGCAAGGCCACGTGCGCTGGTCCGACGGCACCCCGGCAGTCGGGATAAGCGTTTCCAACGGCTTCGACGTCGCCGTCACCGACGCGCAGGGCCATTACACCCTGCCGGACAACGACGATGTCTGGTATTTCTACATCTCCTTGCCCTCCGACGCCGTGATTTCCAAGAACGCGGACGGCTGCCCCGACTTTTACAAGCGCAAGCTTGCCGGCTGCAGCGGCTACGACTTTACGCTGGTGCGCCAGCCGGTCGAGGAGCAATTTGTCCTTTTCACTATGGCCGATCCCCAGGCGCACAATGCCAAGAGGGACAGCCAGACAATGGTGAACTCGGACCGCTTCAGGGACGAATCCGTGCCCGCCATCAACGCCCGTGCGGCCACTTATTCACTGCCCTGTTACGGGCTTACCCTTGGAGATATAGTGTATAACGAGGACAGCCGCAACTCTACCGGGGGCCTTCCCCTTATGCGTTCCCTTTTCAGCAAGATCAACATGCCGGTGTTCCAGACCATGGGCAACCACGATTATACCTATTTCTATACCTCCTCCGGAAATGAGTTGAAGACGGACGCTACCTCCAGCACCCTTTTCCTGAAGGCTCAGCGCGCATTCGAGGATTGCTTCGGGCCCATCAATTTCTCCTTCAACCGTGGAGATGTCCACGTAGTGTGTATGCGGAATATCATATGGACCAACAGCACGGAGCCCCGTAAATACCGCGGAGGATTCTCAGACGAGCAGTATGACTGGCTCGCCGCAGACCTTGCGAACGTCCCCTCCGACAAGACGGTCATCTTCTGCGTCCATATCCCCATCTGCTTCTGCCTCAGCGGGGACAATGTCTCGAAGGTGTTGGCGTTACTTAAAGGCTTCTCCCACGCCGAGATTTTCTCCGCCCACACCCACTATATCAGGAATATACCCAATGTAGGTGGATCCGGTATCTATGAACACGTCCACGAAGCCTTGTGCGGTATTTTCTGGTGGTCGAACCTTGCCGTCGACGGCGTCCCCAACGGCTACAACGTCTATGAATTCTCAGGTAAGCAGATTGTAGATTCCTATTTCTCCGGCGTGAATACCGGGATGAATTCCAGAGACTACCAGATGCGTATTTACCGCGGCGGTGTCAAGTACGGCGGCAGTTATATCTACTTCCGGAACCCGCATCCCTCCGATGTGCTGCTGATCAACGTATTCAACAGCGACCCCAACTGGAAGGTGGAGGTATATGAGGACGATGTATTTGCCGGCGAAGCCAGCCTGATGCCGGAGAACAAGGAGCTCCATTCGGATGCCATGTATTCCACGGTCACTTACGGAGAACAGTCTTCCCAGGACTGGTGGGCGCAGGCCTATCATCTGGGCGTGCTGGGCGAGGGCTTCAAGAGTGGCAAGCTCAACCCGTCCAACGCCGACTATATGGACCATTGCTACCATATGTACAAGTACACGATGAAGAACCCGTCCGCCTCCGTCAAGGTGGTGGCGACGGATACCTTTGGCAATCAATATACCTGTACGGAAGTAGTGGAGCAGGATTGCTGGTATCCGGATTATATGAGATTAGGAAACATTTGACAGAATGAAACGACTGAACAAATTCTTCCTTGTAGCGGCTGCAAGTGCGGCCCTGCTTTCCTGTGCCCGCGAAACGGAACGGACACAAGCCCTCGGGGAAACTGTCACCTTTACGGCGACGGTCCCGCAAAGCCGGACTGAGCTCGGAGAACCCGATGGCAATATCTGGCCCAACCTCTGGAGCGAGGGCGATGCCATCAGCGTCAACGGTGTGACTTCCGCTCCGCTGACGGCCGAGCAGGCCGGCGGCAGCAGCGCATCCTTTACCGTGGAGGGCATTTCCGCACCCTACGATGCCGTCTATCCCGCGGGCGCGACGGAAATCCCCACGCTGCAGGAATACGTAGAGGGCAGTTACGACCCTTCGGCCTTCCTGATGCGGGCTGCCTCGCAGGACGCGAGCCTTGCCTTCGAGGCGGAGGTGGCGATCTTCAAGTTCACCCCGACGGGGGAGGGCGGCGAGCACATCGCCAGCGTCTCCATCAACGGCTACAAGATGGAAGCTGAAGAGGGTGTGGAACTGGGCAAGCCCTGGTTCGTGGCCATCGCTCCCGGCGATTACACGCAGGAAGGTATCCGCCTCATCGTGACCGATGCGGACGGCGGCGTGATGCTGCGCAACGCTACGCCCAACAAGGCCTACGAGGCCGGGAAGATGTACAGCGCTTCGCTGGCATACGAACCCGATCCTGAACTTATGAACGTCTATGGCACCGTAACTTGCGCAGGCGAGGGTGTCCCCGGCGTGCCGGTTTCCGATGGTATCACCATCGTCCGGACGGACGAAAACGGCCACTATGCCTTCCATTCGGAGAAGAAGTGGCAGAATGTCTTCGTGATTATCCCCTCCGGCTACGAAGTGCCGCTGGACGGGGTGCAGCCGCATCACTATCAGTCGCTCTCCGGCGATGTCAACGAGCTCGAGCAGGCGGACTTTGAACTTATCGCCGCTCCGGTCGAGGACTTCCGGCTCCTCGTCCTCGGTGACATCCACCTGGCCCGCCGTACGGGCGACCTGGACCAGTTCTCCAAGGTGACCCGGACCATTGCCGAGAATATGGACAGCGCCCCCGGCAAGGTGTATGTGATGACCCTGGGCGACCACGCCTGGGATATGTACTGGATCAGCAACAACTTCGACCTCCAGAACTACATTGATACGCAGAACAGTTACTTCGGCAACCGCGGTATCCCGTTCTTCCATACGATGGGTAACCACGACAACGAGATGGAGGAATCCGGCGACGTGGACAAGGCCCTTACCTACATCCACACGGTTGCCCCGACCTACTATTCCTTCAACCTCGGCCAGGTGCACTTCATCGTGCTGGACAATATGGATTTCACCGGTGTCCCTTCCGGACAGAGCCACCGTTCCGAGTATAAGAAGAACTTTACGGCCGATCAGCTGGAATGGCTGCGTCAGGACCTCGCCCTCGTGGACAAGTCGACTCCCATTGTCCTGACTACCCACGAGCCGATGGCCGTGCCCGACGGCCTGGGATGGAAGGAGGAACTGAACGGTGCCGATGCCGACAAGACCGCCTTCCTCGCCATCTTCGACGGCTATGAGGTCCAGATGATTACCGGTCATACCCACAGCGTCTTCAACCGTACGCATACCCCGACCTTCCACGAGCACAATTACGGCGCCGTCTGCGGCACCTGGTGGTGGTCCGGTTACCTTACTCCGGGTATCCACATCGGACAGGAGGGCTCTCCCGGCGGAATCGGCGTGTTCGAATTCAGCGGGAAATCGATGACCCATTATTTCCAGGCCGCAGGTCAGGACCGCGATTACCAGTTCCGTGCCTACGATATGAACAAGGTGAAGGAATTCCTCACCGAGGATTATGCCGGCGGCCATCCGGACTGGACGAAATACTATAATTACATCCAGAATTTCGAAAGCAATATCATCTATGTCAACGTCTGGGATTGGGACGAAGACTGGCAGGTGAACATCGAGGAAGAGGGAACGCCCCTTGAGGTTACCCGTCTCGGCGACAACTATGACCCGCTGCACATCGCCGCCTTCACCGGCCCGCGTCTTAAGATTTCATCGCATAGCGATTCTCCTTCTTTCCAGACCCGCAAGTGGAACCATTACTTCAAGGCGAAGGCTTCGAATGCAACTTCCACGGTGACCGTGCGGGTGACCGACCGCTTCGGCAATGTCTATGTAGAGGAGATGAAGCGCCCCAAGGCCTTCTCTATTGAGGAATACCGCAATCACGCCCAGCGTACCGGCCTGGTGGCCACGCCTATCAATCAGAGTTCCTCTTCCCTGGCCTTCAAGTGGACGCAGGGCGATTCCGACGGTGATGACGTGACCTCGCCCTACAAGGCTGCCCTTTACCGCGACGAGGCGCTTACGGACCTGGTCGTATCCTTCGAAATCCCGGCCGAAGCATCCTGCTGGGACGGCAAGGGACCGCGCTTTGTCTTCGGCGGCCTTACCCCTTCCACCACCTACTGGTTCCAGGTACAGGATACCAAGAGCGGAGAGAAGTCTGCGCCCATCAGTTCCACGACCAAGGACTTTACCGTGGTGGATCCCTCTACGGTAAAGAACGCCGGCGTGGGCGATGTCGTACTGGCCGAGGACTTCAGCGAAATCCCCTGGGGCTCCGATATGCTTTCCACCGCTGCCGGCTTCATCCCTGGAGGCAAGCCGCTGGAGCCGCTGAGCGGGAACATTACGGTAGATGACGGCACTTACAGGGAATACGATAATACAGCAGGCCGTATTTACGGAGAGGCCAGGGTAACATCCGACAAGCGACTGTACAATTGGGGCTTCTTCGGCAACAGTTCGGTATATTCCTATGCCGGATACCTGCGTGTAGGCATTGGAGAATCAACATCCTCTCCCAGCGCCCGTACGCACATCGTGTCACCGGCGCTGTCCGGTATTCCCAGCGGAAAAATTGCAACGGTTGATGTAACCGTGACATCCAGCATATACAATAGTGAGAACGATGTGGCGGTGTTTATCAACGACCATACTTCTCTCAAGTTGGAGTTGGCCCCCGACCAGAAGGAAAGTTCTAAGTTCTCCGGTTATGGCGGCAAGTATACCGGTGCCTCGCTCACCGGCGGATATCCGCTCAATACCAAAACGAGGGAATTGACAACTAAAACCATAAGGATAGAGGGGGTTAACAGCAACAGTTGCCTGGTGATTGGCTCATACGAAGGCATCAACGGCAAAAACCGCTTCTTCCTGGATGACGTAAAGGTGGAGATTGTGGCGCTGGAAACTCCTCCTGAGGTGTCCGCTTCTCTCGGCAGATCAAGCTCTTGCAGCCTGTCCTTTACCTGGACAGAGGGAGTTTCTGCCGCTGACGATGATTCAAAACCTTGGACCATAGCGCTCTACAGGGACGCCGCCTGCACGGATCTGGTCGTTTCCCACGTAATTCCTGCCGGCCATAGTTGCTGGAGCAAAGTAGATGAAAATACTTCAACTCCCCGCCAGCCCAGATTTGTCTTTGGCGGTCTTGAACCTGGTACTGATTATTGGTTCAAGGCTACGGATACCACGGAGGGCGCCGAGAAGTATTCCAATGTCGTCAAGGGCACTACACTTCCTTTCACCCGGATTGACGCTTCCACCGTTTCCAATGCGGGGGTAGGGGATATCATCCTGGCCGAGGATTTCTCCGAAGTCCACTACGGACCGGATGAGTTCGACACTGCTGCCGGCTTTATGCCTAACCCACGTACCCTCGAGCCCATCACCGGAGAGAATCCCGATGGTTCCTTTGAATTTTACAAGTCCACCGGCACTCGTTTTTGGGGCAATGGCTTTGAGATTACGGAAGGTACCCGTCTTTCCCACGGCTGGGGCTTCTACGGAAACAGCGCCGTGTATTCAAGGGTGGGCTATTTCCGCTGTGCAACCACTACCAACAATGCCAGGACGCACATTGTGACACCCAAACTGGCCGGTATCCCGGATGGCTTCAAGGCAACGATTGAAGTAACGGTTACGGACCGTATGTATGAGACCAATGGGGATGTGGGGGTATTCAAGGCCTCCAACCTCACTATGGATCCCACTACGGACACTAAGAGCGCTTATTTCGGCAAATATACCGGAAGCGGTGCATTGGACAAGGGTTATGCGCTGGGAATCAGCATCGGCAGCTGGCAGACAAAGAGCGTCATCATCGAAGACGTCACCAACCAGGATCAACTCCTGATAGGCTCGCTGAATAATGTCAATGTAAGCAGTAAGAGCAAGAACCGCCACAATTTTTCTGAAATTACCGTCAAGATCATCTCTCTCGATGAAGCCGGCCGCACCGTCAAGGTGAGCGTCATCGGGGACAGTATCTCCACCTTCAAGGGCTGGTGCGATACCACCAAGGGCGGTGCCTACTATCCCAAGAGCGACTGCGATGTCTCCTCCGTCAGCGACACCTGGTGGTACCGGCTCATTTACAACAAGATGGCCTACGGTATCTTCGAGAAGAATATCTCCGCAGGCAACACCACCGTCGTGCAGAATACGACCGGAGATTCCAGTGCCTATTGGTATGGCTGGGACTTCGGCACAAGGCTCCAGACACTGGGCATCGGCGATCCGGACGTGGTCCTGATCCACGGAGGCACCAATGACTACGGCCACACCAGTTGGTACGGCACCTCGGAAGAACTGATCGACGGGGTCTCTATGGGCTCCTCCTCCTTCCCGGAGTCATCTTCCGACAGACTTGACGAACTGTTTGCCGATGCCGATGCCGCCACCACGGTCGCGGCGGCGGACGCCCTCGACGGCAAGACCTTCTGCAGCGCATACATCCGCCTCATCAAGATGATACAGGCCAGATGCGGTTCGGTAAAGGTCGTTTGCCTGATTGGAACTTACCTGAGGGGAGGTCAGAGGGAGGCTATCCTGCGCATTGCGGAACACTTCGGTGAAGACAATGTGCGCGTGGCCGATATTCTGGGAGCCGGAGTTTCCGTCCCTATGTACAGCAATCCTCATCCCAATGCCACCGGCATGGCGAATATGGCTGACTTTGTTTATCAGGAAGTCGGCGACTGGATTGACGTTCAATAATTTTCCACGATGAAGAAGATGAAACAGAATAGTAAAATAGCCTACGAGGCCCCGTCCCTGTTTCCTTTCCCTGTGGAAAGTGAAGGACTGCTTTGCGACAGTTATGTCAATACTCTTCCGGAACTCACTGAAGAGGATGCCGGATTAACCTGGGTAAGTGAAGGATGAAACGCTTTCTTCTGCCGCTCCTTTTGCTCGCAGCCTGTGCGCCGGAACCGATGGAACCGGAGCGCATAGAACTGCGTGTGGAGGCCGTTTCCGCAGGTGACGTCTTCCGCTGGAGTGCAGGAGATTGCCTTTTCATCAACGGACAGGTATCGAATCCCCTGGAGGCGGAGGCCGCCGGGGAGGTTTCGGCCGTCTTTACCCTGAAGGAAGAAGTGAGCGAGGAATGCCGCGCCCTTTTTCCTGCGTCTGCGCTTTCGGCCTGGCGCGAAACTTCCGCTACGGTGATGCTGCCGGTAACGCAGTATTATCGCCCGGAGGGCCCCGATCCTGCGGCTTTCCTGCTGCTGGGTTCGGGAGAATCGCAATCGCTGGTGATGTCGCCTGCGGTGGCCTTCGTCTCCATTACCGTGACGGGCGGCTATACGCTTTCGCGCCTGACCCTCAAGTCGCAGAACAAGAACAGACACCTTTCCGGGCTTTGTTCGACGGATTTCCGCAACATCAGCCCTTCGTCCGGCCAGTCCTATGCGGAGGTGAGCATGGTGGCGCGCAGCGGTGCGCCCGGCGGTTCCTCCTTCGTGCTTTGCGTCCCGCCCGGAGATTTCAGCGACGGGCTTCAGTGCGTCATCAGCGATGCAGCAGGAGGCAGTATGTCGCAGACTCTCTATCCGCGGACGCCCTTCTCGCCCGGGCAGACCGCTTCTTTCGAAGTGGAATACATTCCTGGAACCGATATCGACCCGGAACCGCCGGCAGAAGAGACGGTGGAACTGACCGTAGCGACGATCAACCTGCTCAAGCCTGAGGGACGCCGCGAAGAGATGTCCCTGAATCTGGATATCGTGCGCGATGCCCTGCGCCGTTCCATCGAAATGACCGGAGCGGACCTGATGGCCTTCAACGAAGTGGATGAGAACTACATTCCCGGAGGGAAATACGACATATCCGCCCTTTGCAGCAATCTCCCCGAATCCTGGCGCTGGTCCATGGAGTGGCCCAATGATATCGAGCAGGGGGCTCCGCTGGCCTATTCCTATGCCAATGGCTTCGCCTACAATTCGGCGGTCCTGCGCCTGGAAGAGTCCGGCTATGTCTGGCTGGCCAAGGCCTCGGAAACCTGGTATGCCCATTCATCGCGGGCGTATAAGAATGCCGGCAGCCCGGAGCGCACCTGTATCCGCGCCCGTTTCGTCCATATCGCGTCCGGACGCCGGTTCTGGTTCTTTGTCACGCATCTGCCGACGGAGAGCCAGGGCGGGGGAGCGACCATGGCCGGCGGTGTCATCGGCTATGCGAAGGCTGTGGCGGGAACGCTGCCTCGGATTCTTGCGGGCGATATGAACAGCGGCCCCGGCGGCACGAACCAGACGCCTTATGCGCGTCTGCGTACGGTTTGGGCCGATGCCTACGAGAGCGTCGGTGCAGCCGGCAATCTGGGTATCTACGAGACTTACGACGGCACGCTCAGCGGCTCGTCCAGCAAATATTATTACGCTTACGAGCAGTTCATCCGCAACCGGCCGGACCGGCGCATCGACCACCTGTTCTGCGCGGGAGCGATGCACGCCGCCTCTTACCGGACGATAGCGGCGACTTACCGCGTGGGCCGGAATTTCTGGTGCCCTTCCGACCACCTGCCCGTCGTAGCCCGCTTTATTTTTGACTGATAAGCCTATGCGTTCCCTCCTTCTTCTCCTTTTGGTCGCTTTTACCTGGCCCGACGGCAGCCCGGCAGACTCCTGGTTCTCTGCTGCGTCCCGTCCGGTCAAGGGCAAGGAGGCGCGCGCATTCAGGATCACCGCTTACGGTGCGGTCCGCAATTCCACCGAAGTGCAGACCCTGGCCCTGCAGGCGGCCATCGACGCGGCTGCGGAGGCGGGCGGCGGCACCGTCGTCGTCCCCAAGGGCACCTGGTACACCGGCGCGCTCTTCTTCAAGCCGCATACGCATCTGCTGCTCAAAAAGGGCGCTACGCTCAAGGGCAGTACCGATATTGCCGATTATCCCGATGTCCCCGTGCACATCGAAGGGGTTCTGCAGCCCTATGCGGCGGCCATCCTCAATGCGGATGCCTGCGACGGCTTTACGCTCTCCGGCCGCGGAACGCTCGACGGCGGCGGCCTCCCGTTCTGGGAACTTTTCTGGGCTACCCGCAAGGCCAATCCCGCCTGCACGAACCTGGAAGTACGCCGTCCGCGCATGATCAGCATCAGCAACAGTGCCGATATCTGCATCAGCGGCGTGAAACTGCGCGATGCGGGCTTCTGGAACATCCATCTCTACAAATGCCGCCGCGTGCAGATCTGCGGCGTGGACATCGAAGCTCCTGTCAAGCCGGTGAAGGCGCCTTCTTCGGACGGCATCGACCTGGACGGCTGCGAGGACGTGCACATTTCGCGCTGCCGCATCGCCACCGGCGACGACCTGATTGCCGTCAAGGGCGGAAAGGGCCCCTGGGCCGATACGGAGCCGGACAATGCGCCGAACGCCCGCATCCTCGTGGAAAACTGCGACTTCGGGCACGGGCCCGGTGCGCTGGTCTTCGGCAGCGAATGCGTGAAGGCGGAGAATGTGCTGCTGCGCGATTGCCGCGCCGACGGGACCACGCGACTGCTCTGGCTCAAGATGCGGCCGGACACGCCGCAGACCTACCGCAATATCCGTCTGGAACGGGTGCAGGGCAAGGTGGGCTCGGTCATTTACGTGAAGCCCTGGACGCAGTTCTTCGATCTGAAAGGCCGGGAGGACATCCCGATGTCCCGTGCGTCGCAAGTGAGCATCAGCGACTGCCGTCTGGAATGCAAGAAAGTGCGCCGCATCGTGGAGGCGCCCGACCAATATGAACTGAACGATATCGTTTTGGAAGATAATAACCGATTTGTGCTATATGAATAGAGTCTTTTGCGCCCTTTTGTTGGGAGGTATGCTGTTCGGGCTTCCGGCCCTGGCGGGAAAGCGTTACGTGGATATCACGACGCTGGGAGCCAAGGCGGGCAAGGCGCAGGACAATGCAGCCTTCATTCAGAAGGCGGTCGATGCGGTCAGCCTTGCCGGAGGCGGCACGGTCTGCGTCCCTGCGGGGGATTTCCTGACGGGCCCCATCGAACTGAAGTCCGGTGTGGAACTCCATCTGCAGATGGGTGCGCGCCTGCTGGGCTTCCCCGATATCGCTGCATACGAAAAGGCCCATTATGTCTATAAGAGCGGCCGTACAGCCCCTCATTGCGGGCTGATTTATGCCAATTCCCAGAAGAACATCGCCATCACCGGCCTGGGGACCATCGACGGCCAGGGCGGCCATCCGGCCTTCAATGTCGGCAAGGCTGACCCGGGCGGACGGCCGATGATCATCCTGTTCCGCGACTGCAAGAATGTCGTGGTGAAGGACGTGCGGCTGGAGAATTCGGCCCATTGGGTGCAGTACTATACGGATTGCGAGGGCGTGCGCATCAGCGGCCTCAAGGTCTATTCACATTGCAATTACAACAACGACGGCATCGATATCGAGTCCAAGGACGTGGTGGTCACCAACTGCATCTTTGACTGCGAGGACGATGCCATCTGCCTCAAAGGCGCCGGCGACAGGCTCTGCGAGCATATCAGTGTGAGCAACTGCGTGGCCGCGTCGAACTGCAACGCCATCAAACTGGGGACCGGTTCGAGTTGCGGTTACCGCCACGTGACCATCAGCAACATCACCGTCCGCCACGCCAGTGAGGACAATTTCCGCCACTGGTCCACCAAGATCAAGGGCGTTACCGCCCCCGTCACCGTCATTTCCGGTATTGCCCTGGAATGTGTGGACGGCGGCATCTGCGAGGATGTCAACATCAGCAATATCTCGATGCGGGACGTGCAGACGCCTATCTTTATCCGGATGGGCCGCCGCGGCAGCGACTGCTCCGGGAGTCGGATGCGGGGCATCACCATCAGCGCTGTGACCGCCGTTTCCGAGAGCCTGATGAGCAGTTCCATTACCGGTGTCCCGGGTCTGTATCCGGAGAATATCTATCTTTCCGACATCGACATTACCGGCCCTGGCGGCGGAACCGCGGAAATGGTGGACATTCCTGTCCCCGAGGCGGAGGCAACCTACCCTGAGAACCGAAAGTTGGGTCAGAGCCTGCCTGCAGGCGGCCTCTACATCCGGCACGCCAACAACGTCTATCTCTCCCGTGTCCGCTTCCACTTCCGCAGTCCGGACGCGCGGCCGCTTATTGTAACCGAAGATTGTAATAATATTATTGAATACTGATGAAACGTTTGAATTTGTTTGTATGGGGACTGTTGCTCCTGGTGGGGGCTTGTTCCAAGAACGAGGAGCCCGTTCCCGCTGAGGGTGTGTTTGTCTTGTCCGCTTCCAGCGAAGACAACGAGGGTAAAACGGCCTGGGGGGAGCAGGAAGGCAATACTTTCCCTATCGTATGGAAGACCGGCGACAAGATTTCTGTCAACGGCAATCTCTCCAATGCCTTGTCTGCCGCGGACAATGGGAAAAGGTATGTCGATTTTACGGTGAGCGCTTCCCCTTCAGCCCCATATAAGGTGCTGTATCCCGCGACCACCTCTTCGAATGTGATCGCCCTGCCTGCTACGCAGCATTATGTGGAGGGGAGTTTCGACCCTGCCGCCGCTGCGGCCTTTGGCAATGCCAGCCGTAACGAAAACCGGTATGAAGTCCAGCTCAGCAGTTTTTGCGGCATCCTGCGTTTTGCCCTGAAGGGTAGCGCGACCCTGGACCGCATCGAACTCAAGAGCCTGGGCAGCGAGAAATTATACGGAAACTTTACCCTCGCGACAAACAGTTCCGGCTTTACCGGTAGTTGGAGCGGTGGTACGGCCGGCACGCTGACCTATGATCTCGACGGCCTGACGCTCGGCAGTTCGGATACCTTTCTCTATGTGGCCATTCCTGCCCAGACCTATGCCTCCGGCATCGAGGCGCTGGTCTATCAGAACGACGGTGCCTATATGCGCCTGAAGTTCTGGAGTAGCGGCTATACCCTTCAGCGGTCGAGTGTCATGCTCTTCGAAGGCAAGACCTATGCCGCCGGGCGGACAGAGAACCTGTTGGGCATATCGTCCCTGACGGCTGAAAATGGAGGAACGCCCACTTCGGCCCCTCCGAGCGTAACCGTGGCAGTGTATAACATCAAGCAGTACGACAACCGTCTGGGTGGCGATTTCTCCGATTACATCAATATGGATCGTGCTGACGTTAAGGAATGCCTGGGTTCTACGATTGCCGCCCTAGGGGCTGATGTCATCGGTATCAATGAGTTTGATTCCAAGTACCTCTCCGGTGGACAATATGACATCAAGGCGCTGGCTGAATCCAGGGGTATGTCTTCCAATTACGAATGGCATCTGGATTATCCCAATGACGTGGACAGAAGCGGTACCTGGATTACCGGGTATTCCTATTCCGCCTCGTTGAAATATGCCAATGGCTTTGCTTTCAACAAATCCACGCTTACGCTGAACGACAATGGCTATGTCTGGATCAGCAATACCGAGGACGATTACTGGAGCACGAAGAAGAACGCCTATGAGAACAGCGCCGGCCACCACACCTGTGTCTGGGCACTCTTTACCCATAAAGTGTCCGGCAAACAGTTCTATTTCTTCGTAACCCATTTCGCCACCTATATCGGAGAGTCTGCGTCGGATCAGGAGAAGAATACCAACAATATCAAGAGCCTGAAGACCTTCGCGCAGGCCAAGGTTAATGGTGCCCTGCCCATCATCGTCGTGGGAGATTTGAATTTCGGATCTCAGGAAACGGATTCCCCGCACGATCCCGTTCCCAATTACGCTACGCTGACATCCTATTGGACGGATGCGTATGCCAAGGTCAAGGCGGATGGTAACATGCCTTCCTTCTATCAGACATACGACGGCACCCTGAACGGAAGCAGCCATAAATACTATTATCCCTGGACCTCTTTTACCAAGGGTAAACCCTGGCGTCGTATCGACTATGTCCTGACGAAGAACGGTAATTCACAGCACATCACGCCCAGCGCCTACAAGACAGTCCGTCTGACCTATACGGCCGAGGATGACAACCCCCGTTGCGCTTCTGACCACCTTCCCGTCATCGTTCAGGTGGATTTTAACTAGCCTGGGATGAACGCTTTCCGGCGGCTTTTTTGTGCCTTGGGACTTTTTGCCTGCTTTTCCGTCGCGGCGCTTGCCCGGGACGGAAAGGAAGTGTTTTCCCTCCTGGACCTCGACCGACCCGGTCTGGAGCAGGTCAAGTCCCTCTGCGGAAAACAGCAGTGGAAGAAGGCGTCGCAGGCCTTGCTGGATTATTATCGCAGCCGGCAGGGGATTGCTATTCCCGGTCAGGAGAACCGGGAGGCATCGGCCCGGGACAGCCTCTGGGCGGAAGATGCCCTGCAGCATACCTTCCACGTCCTGAACGACCCCGTGTGGAATTACGGCCGGAATATCGACTGGACCTACTGGCCGGTCAAGGACATTGAGATGCGCGTGCAATTGCACCGCCAGGGCTGGTGGACTTCGCTGGGACTGATGTACTGTACGACGGGGGAGGAGAAATACGCCCGCGAGTATGTCTATGAATTCCGCGACTGGGTCCGGAAGAATCCCTACCGCTCCTTTGGCATTGACCAGTACGGAACGGTGAGCAGCGGGGCGATTCCCATCGACGCGCCCAACGAATGCTTTGCCTGGCGCCCGCTGGAGCTGGGAATCCGGCTCCTTCGCTGGCCCCGTCAGTTTTCCCTTTTCCTGGATTCGAAGCATTTTACGCCGGCTTTCCTGCTGGAATTCCTGAGCGCTTACCATCAGAACGCGACAGTCCTGATGCAGTCCTTCAGCCCCTCCGGGAATCACCTGGTCCATCAGTCTTCCGGCATCCTGCGTGCGGGTATCTGTTTCCCGGAATTCAAGGAGGCCTCATCCTGGGTCCGGGCCGGAGTACGGAACCTCAGCGCCGAAATCTCCCGCCAGTCCTATCCGGACGGTTGTCATTTCGAACTGGACCCGGGCTATCATATCGGCTTTGTCGAATCCTACAATGATGCCATACAGCTTGCGCTTGAAAACGGGAAGACGGACCTGTTCCCCCGCGAGTGCCTGGAGCAGCTGGTCCGGATGACGAACTACTATCTGGATTATTGCTATCCGGACGGCACGCATCCCTGTTTCAGTGATGCCCGCCGCTACGACGACCTGGCGACTCCGGAACTGCTGGAAGAAGTGGACCGCTACTGCGACGCCCGCGTGGCGCCGTCGTCCAAATCCTCAGGCCATCCCGATACCGGTTTCTATACCTTCCGCAGCGGTAGGACAGCCGAAAGCATAATTATGCCCGTCAAGGCGACGAAGCGCGGTATGTGGCACGCCCAGCCCGATTTCGGGACCTTTGAACTCTGGGCATACGGAAAGAAACTGATGCCGGACGCAGGTGCCTACACCTATTCCGGCGACGAGGAAATCGAGCGCCAGCGGGCCTATTTCAAGGCCACGGCGCGGCACAATGCCCTGACCCTCGACGACCGCGATTACGATGCCCCGCAGCCCCTTGTCCTGGAATGGCAGCCAGAGGGGAGGGAACAGTCGCTCAGCGTGGAGCACGAGGCCTACGCGGGCCTGAAACGCCGCCGCAGCATCCGTTTCGTGGACGAGGCCTACTTCGTGGTGGAGGATGAAGTCAGCGGCCCCGCAACCGGCCGCCTGACGCTCCGCAATGCCCTGGGCGGCGGGATCCTGACGGAGACGGCGCCCGGTGAATATATTTACAGGGACGGTGATGCCGGACTGTGTATTTCTGTAAAGGGCCCGGAAGGTTCGCGCCTCAGCATCGACCGGGACTGGTACAGCGAGGCAATGCACGAAAAGTGCCTGCGTCCCGTTATCCGCCTGGACCTTGTCCGCACGCCGGAATCCGGTGTGCAGCGCTTTGTAACCGTGCTCCGCCCTTTTATAACCGACAAACAATAACCTTTAATAGTATGAAAAAAATCATGTTTACACTTGCTTCCCTTGCTGCTTTCTTCGGATGCGCTCCGAAGGGTGATGAGCTTGTCAATCCCAACGGTTTTGTCCTGGAGCATCCCGCCATCGACGTGGCGGATCCCGTTGCTACCGCCAAGTGGTGGTGCGACAATCTGGGTTTCACCATGACCCGCCAGAAAGATGATGAGACGCATACCACCTTCATCGTGGATGCGAGCGGCCGCGTGGCCATCGAAATGTATCGCGCCAAGACGCAGCCCGTCGCTCCGGATTATGCTTCCATGGACCCGCTGACCCTGCATTTCGGCTTTACTTCCAAGGATGTGGAGGCGGACATCGAGCGGCTGACGAAGGCCGGTGCTACCCTTGTCGTACACGAGAAGTCTCCCGGCTTCGAAGGAGCCATGATGCGCGACCCTTCCGGCATTCCCATCCAGTTTGTAAAACGTGAAAAGAGTGTATTGCTTAAATAAGATGAAAAGAATCCTTGTTATTTGCCTGGCGCTGCTTTGCGCCGGCGCGCTGCGGGCGCAGATTACGGTTTCGCCCGATGTCGAACTCGGCCCCATCAAGCGCATGAACGCCGTGAACAACGGTCCGCGCATCAACAACGCTGAACAGGTCTATACCGGGACCACCGGCTATTTCCGGGCGGCCAACGTGGGCTATTCCCGCAATCACGATGCGGCCGGCTCCGGTGCCTACGGCGAGCACGTGGTGGATATTTCTATGATCTTCCCGGATTTCTCCAAGAATCCCAATAAGCCGGAGTCCTATGACTTCACACTGACGGACCGCTATGTCAAGAGCATCCAGGATGCCGGTGTGGAGGTGTTCTACCGTCTGGGACAGAGCATCGAAAACCAGCCCCTCAAGAAGTACAACATCTATCCGCCTACCGACAACAAGAAGTGGGCGGTGATTGCAGAGCATATCATCCGCCATTACAACGAAGGCTGGGCGGACGGCTTCCATTACAACATCCAGTACTGGGAAATCTGGAACGAGCCCAACCTGGAGTGGGATAATGACAAATGGAAGGTGGACCCGCGCTGCTGGGCCGGTTCGCCCGAGCAGTTCTACGACTTCTTCGAGGTCGCGGTGAAGCATCTGAAAGGCTGCTTCCCGGGGCTTCGCATCGGCGGTCCCGCCATGTCCGGAACGGATCCCGGCGTGCGCACCGTGCCGGTGTGGTATGAACGTCTGCTCTCCGAGATGCAGCGCAGGGAAGTGCCTCTGGACTTCTTTGCCTGGCACATCTATGAGGAGGATCCGACGGTCTATGTCGACTATTCGTACCAGGTGCGCGCCCTGCTGGACAAGTACGGCTATGAAAAGACCGAGTCTTTCCTGAACGAGTGGAACTATATCAAGAGCTGGACGGACGACTATCCCTATTCGATGCGTACGCTTCCCAGTGCCAAGGCCGCGGCCTTTGTCTGCGCTTCGATGCAGGAGGGCCAGAACTGCCCTACCGATATGATGATGTACTACGACTGGCGTCCGTGCACGTTCAACGGCCTGTTCGACCCGGTGAGCGATATGCCCATCTGGGGTTACTGGGCCATCTATGCCTGGGGTAAACTCAAGACTCTGGGAACACAGGTCAAGGCGGAATGCGACATCCCCGACGTGCGTGTGACAGCCGCCCGTAATGCTGCCGGAGCGCTGGGCATCCTGGTCAGCCGCTATGTGATGGATAACAACATTACTTCCACCCTTGACGTGACGCTCCGCCTCAGTGAAGGGAAGTTCGACGAGCGGGTACGCTGCCACATTACGGATCCCTTCAGTATGTATACCGAGTATCCCGTGGCCCTGCAGCCGGACGGTACGCTCTTCCTTTCCCTGCAGCCCGATTCCTTTGTATTTGTTGAGTTTTAGGGCGTAAACCATTTCCCGGATATAGTTATTAAATTTATTTATTTAGTTGATATTCAGGAGATAAGCATTTCCCTAACGCTGATTGCGTTTCCTTATTCAGTCCGGAGCCCTTTTTGCTCCGGATTTTATTTTTATATTTGTGCTTGTAGATTTTATGATTATGCGCGTAGAGAAAATCTTCTTCAAAGCTTTCGCTTTGGTCGCCTTTCTGACCATCGCTGCTTCTACCGATGTAGCGGCGCAAAAGAAACCGTCCCACAACAGCAAGCAGACGCTCCGTGTGCTGTACTGGAATATCCAGAACGGGATGTGGGCCGGTCAGCCGGATAATTACGAAAAGTTTGTGGAGTGGGTAAAAGAATGGGACCCGGATATCTGCGTCTTCTGCGAGGCAGCCACGATCTATTACGACGGTACCCACACCCATATGCCCAACGAAGAGCGTTACCTGCCTGCTCATTGGGGTGAACTTTGTGCCCGCTGGGGACACCAGTATCATTTTGTCGTTCCCCGGCGCCCTTCTACTTCCACGCCTTTCGGCTTGACGAATTACCCGGATGCGGTCACCTCGCGTTTCCCCATCGACAGCATCAAGATTGTCAAGGGAAGCAAGCCTGATTCCGTCGTCGTGAACTACAGCGGCTGGTATCAGGTGCACGTGGAAGGTGCGCAAAAGCCGCTCAATATCGTGACGGTCCACCTCAAGCACGGTAAATTCGGCTACGGCGTGCCTCACGACCAGCGTGCGGCCAGTGCGGAGAGGTATGAGGGAGAGAAACACCGCGTCAAGGAGCTGACCTGTATTCTGAACGGCACCGTCCGCACCACGAAAAATCCGGACAAGGAATTGTGGCTGATGGCGGGGGACTACAACTCTTACAGCCGCAAGGACAATTACAAGTACAAATGGAACAATGCGTCGCTGGGCTTTACGACGCAGGACTATATGATATTCCATTCTCCCTTCTTCGACCTGGTCTCGGAGAGTTATCCGGATGTGTTTATGCCTTCCTGCGGCAATCTGCGCATCGACTATATGTATGTCTCCAAGGCGATGCTGAACGCCTGCTCCAATGTCTATGCCCAGCCTGACAAGTACACGACCCGGGAGCATTCCGGCGTCTCTACCTTCTATATTCCGTCCGACCACTATCCCATCATCGCGGATTTCAAGATTTCAAAAATGAAGTAATCATTCATATGAAGAAAAAAACTTTTATCCTCCTTTGGGTGACGCTTTCCGCCGTTCTCTGCGCCTGCAGCAAGAATGACGGACCGTCCCGCCCTGTCCGGAGCGAGTACGTCAAGGTGTACGAGACCTCTCCGGACAAACTGGTGGATGGTATCCAGGTTCCTTTCGCGGGGGCCCAGGATGCACAGATCCACATCTTGTCCAATGTTCCGCTGCAGTGGAAGTACATGGTAAGCCAGAATGCCGCCTATCCGGACTGGTTCAAGATCACGCGGGTGGAAGAGGTTGAGGCCGGTCATATCGTAGTAACTTACGACGCCGAGTCCATCCTGACGCTCAACAACCTGTTGATCCGTGAAGGGAAACTCAGTTTCTCCAACCCCGGCGAGTCTCTGGGAAAATTCCTTTCCGTCCGTCAGGGCTACAAGCGGCAGTTCCTCGATGAGTTCTCAGACGAGCCCGACCAGATGGTGACGCTCACCGGCAAGCAGACCTACACTACCAAGGATTATTCGGAGGTCAACCGGGATTATTTCGATTACATTTCCTTCAATGCCTGGGCTGAGACCACCAACGAGTTCCGCAGCAAGAACATAACGCTGGACATCACCATCTCCGGCGGCCTGTTCTTCGATACCGGCCTGACGACCTTCCGGGTGAACGTGCCCCTGGCCGATGCCGCCGACAAGAGCAATTTCAAATATCTGCTCGTGATGGGCGAAGGGGCGCGGATGAGCCCGAACACCCACTTTACCTTTAGTGTAGCCAATGACGACCTTGTTTTCGTGCATATCGACAACCTGGCTGCCTATCAGGTGACGGAAGCAGATCTGGGTCTGTACATTGACATAGACTTCGATGAAGATGAAGAACCGGACTGGGTATGAAAAAGCTATTACTTATACTATTGGCGCTCTTTGCGCTCGTTCCTGCGTTCGCACAGACCCGCAAGGTAAGCGGTATCGTGCGTGACGACAACACGGAAGCCCTCCCCGGAGCCATCGTGGTCGTGAAGAGCGGCGGCCCCAAGGGCAATGTCGCCGCTTCCGCTACGACGGACGCTTCCGGCCGTTATACAGTTGAATGCAAGGACGGGGATTATATCTCCGTGCATTTCCTGGGTTTTGCCGAGACGGAGTTCCCCGTCAAGGGCAAAAACTCCTATGACGTGACCCTTCAGCCCGACGCCAGCCAGCGGCTGGAAGATGTCGTGGTCATCGGTTACGGTGCCGTCAAGCAGGCTGACCTGACCGGTTCCGTGACCAATGTGAAGATGTCTGAAATCCGTGACGAACCGGTATTGTCCGTGGACCAGGCCCTGCAGGGCCGTGTCGCCGGTATGGTGGTTACCAGTACGGACGGTGAGCCCGGTTCGGACGCCGTCATCCGTATCCGCGGTTCCCGTTCCATTACCGCGTCCAATGACCCGCTCATCGTTATCGACGGTGTGATGATGGACGAAGGCGCTTCGCTCAGCGATGTCAATCCCGCTGATATCGAGGCCATTTCAGTCTTGAAGGACGCTTCTTCAACCGCCATCTACGGTGCCCGTGGTGCGAACGGTGTCATCATCATCACCACCAAGGGCAGCACGGATGCCTCCGGTCCCAGCCAGAATATCGCCATCACCTTCAAGTCCAGCGCCGGATTCTCGATGCTTCCGCGCAATCTTGAACTGATGGATGCCGAGCAATACGGTATCTTCCGCAACGAGTACGTCCAGCAATCCGGCACAAGTGGTTCGATGAATATGAACACCCCGATCAGCGGCTTGTCCGTGAAGACCCCGTTTACCAACGGCGAAGGAACCAACTGGATTGAAGATGTCAGCCGTGTGGCTCCTTACCAGCACCACTGGATTTCCCTGAACGGTTTCCAGGGCAAGCAGAAATTCTATGCGGCCATCGGATACAGCGACGAGCAGGGTATCATCCAGAAGAGCGGCAAGCAGAACATCACCGGTACGCTGAACCTCACCAACAACCTGTTCAAGTGGTTGACGATTTACGCCAACCTTCGCTACCAGTACCGTCTGCAGGACAACTTCCTGACGGCCATCGGCGGTGGCGGTATCTACTATGCGGCCCAGTACCTGTCGCCGCTCATCCAGCCCAAGGATTCCTATAACCCCTTGAGCAACGGTTCACCGACCCAGGCCAACGCCGTCGTCCGACTGAACGAGAATACGGACCATACGGACCGCAGTATGCTCAATGCTACCGCCGGAGCGACCGTCCGCCTTCACTCTACCCTTAAGTATAAGGCGAAGTTCAGTTACTATTTCTTTGACCGCCAGCGTTATAAGTACACGCCTTCCACTCTCCCTACCCGTACCGAGAATATGGCCGGTTATGCCTACCGGCAGAATTATGGCGAGCAGAGCCTCTACTTCGAGCACACGCTCGAGTTCAACAGGGATACGAAAGGCCATCATATCGACGCCACGCTCGGACAGACCTGGAAACATTTCACCAGTCATACCCTTACGGCGGATGGTGAAGGTTACCTGGTCGATGCAATGAAGTGGAACAATATGGCTGCCGTACTTGACAAGGAAAGTTATGGAGTCAGTACGGGTGAGGTCGTCAAGAACAAGATCGCTGTCTTCTTACGGGCTAATTACAACTGGAAGCGGCGTTATTACCTTACCTTCACCTGCCGTGCGGACGGCGCCTCCAACTTTGCCGCCAATCATAAATGGGGCTTCTTCCCCTCCGGTGCCATCAAGTGGGCCATTGCCAATGAACCCTGGCTCAAGGGGGTCAACTGGCTGGACGACCTTTCTATCAAAGTCAGTCTCGGCCAGTCCGGTAACGACCTGAACCAGGCCTACCGTTCCCTGGCCCGGCTGGATTCCAGTTCCGGCGGTTACCCCTTCGGTGGGAAATACAGCCAGGAGTACTGGCAGGCTCGCATCGCCTCTCCCAACCTGAGCTGGGAGACCACGACGGAGGGGAATATAGCGCTGGATTTTGCCGTGCTGAACAATCGGCTCTCCCTGGAATTCGAGGCCTACCGGGCCGTGACCACCGACCTTCTCCTTACCGTGAAGACGCCGCAGCACACCGGTTATGATACCAAATACCAGAACATCGGCCGTACGACGAGTCAGGGTCTGGAATTGACCTTGAATTCCCGCAACATCGTGAAGCGCAATTTCACCTGGACAAGTTCCTTTACGATTTCTCACTCAACTTCCATCGTCAACGACCTCGGCTCCGAGTCCGAAGTTTCTTCCAAGAACGCTCCTGCCGGAGGCTATATGACCATCGGTTACAGGGTAGGATACCCCGTGAACTCATTCTGGGGCTTCCAGTATGCGGGTGTCTGGCATAATCAGGAAGAGGTAGAGCGCAACAAGATTACCCATTCCTTTGCCAACGACCAAGGTAAAACGACGCTGGGTTATCCTATCTTTATCGACCAGAACCACGACGGTACGCTGGATTCCCGGGATATCGTATTCCTCGGCTCCCCGGACCCCGTAATTTCCGGCGGTTTACAGAATACCTTCCGTATCAAGGGCTTCACGCTGGGCGTCTTCTTCTCTTACAGCGTGGGTGGCAAGGTGCTCAATTATTCGGAATTCTATATGGCCGGCTCCCGCCGTACCAATCAGTATGCCTATATGGTCAACGCCTGGCATCCGGAAAAGAACCCCAACTCCAATCTTCCCCGTGCAGGTGTCTTCGATGGAAACGCACTTCCGAGTTCGTTCCTGATTCACGACGCCTCGTATGTACGTCTGAAGACCATTAGCCTGGGTTACCGCTTCAACCTCAAGAGCAAGATCCTGCGCGAACTTGAACTCTCCTGTTCAGGAGAGAACCTCTATCTGTGGTCCAATTACAACGGCTTTGACCCGGATGTCTCTTCCGGTGGATACAACGGATATGACAATTCCTATTATCCCAAGCCGATGCGCGTAGTGTTCTCTGTCCAACTGAAATATTAATGGCCTTATGAAAAAGTTTTTCACCATTATATCTGTTATCGCAACGGCGTTCGCGATGGTTTCCTGCTCTCTTGAGGAGGATTCCAATGCCATCGTCAGTCCGTATGCGTTCTTTAAGACCAAGCCTCAGATCCGTGCCGCCGTCAATGGTTGCTACGATCCGCTGAATCCGATTCACGACCTTCGTTTTTACGAGGGTATCGAAGGCACTACCGATCTGGCTTCGACCGACGGTTCCGCGCAGCCGGATGCCAAGATGGATATCAATCCCGCACGTCCCGGAGCCGGCGCCCACGTCTGGCAGAACTGCTGGATTGGCATACGCTATTGCCTCAGCACCCTTGCCGGCATCGAGCGCTCCGAAGTGGCGGAGAGCGAGAAATTGCCCTATGCCATCGAGACCCGCATCCTGCTCTCCTATTATTATTATCTGTTGACCTGTACCTTCGGGGATGTTCCCTTCTATGAGAAGTATGTGGAAACGGATGAGGATATGCTCGTTATCGGCAACCTGCCCCGTATGAGCGCCGTTCAGACGCGCAAAACCCTGATTGATGAGCTTAAACTCTATGTGCCCGCCCTTCCCCAGGTCCGCACCTGCGACCAGGAGTACAACTACTGCGGTGCCGCCATGGGCTGGATGATGATTGCCAAGATGGCAGCCTGGAATAAAGACTGGGACGAAGTCATCTATGCTTGCGAGCATCTGGAGGCGATATATGGAGACCTGATGCAGTATCCTTACTCGGATGTCTGCTTCCGCAACAAGAATACGCCGGAGTCCATTTTCGAGATCAACCACGAATTCGTGGAAGGCGGTATTGATTATACTCCGGGCAGCAGCCTTGGCATCAGTGCAATCGTACTGCCCAAGAGGGGGCAAAACGATTCGGACGACTTGTATGACGGTGTGAATATCCCGGAAGTCGGCAGCAAGGCGACTGCCTATACACCGGTCCGTCCCACCCGATATATGAAGGAGAACATTTTGACCAGCAAGACCGGTGACATCCGCCGCGAATACAATTTCGCCACGAGTTGGCACGGGAAGAATTTCACCACGACCTGGATGGGGCATAAGTTCTGGTGCTTCAATGTCGACCGGAACTACGATCACAACAATTATAAGATTTTCCGCTATGCCGATGCACTGCTCCTGCTTGCCGAGGCCTGGTGCGAAAAGGGAGAGTACGGCAAGGCCATCGCTTACCTGAACAGGGTCCGCGAACGTGCCGAGATTGACCAATATACTTTTGTGACCGAAGTGAAACTCCGCGGCGAGATCCGGGACGAACGTGCGCGCGAACTCTTCGGGGAGTGGGGACGCAAGTTCGATCTGGTGCGTTGGGGCATCTGGTACGACCAGTTGTTGGCGTATAACCTTTATGGTAACGTTCAGGCGAATATCCGTCCCTGCCACCAATACTATCCGATTCCGGATGTGCAGTGCCTGCGTACCGGTCGCATTCTCTCGAATCCGGAATACGAAAAGTACAATCTCATCAATTAAGGGATATGAAGAAGTTTATTCTATACATCGCAGTCCTTTTTGCTGCAGCAGCCTGCAGCCCGAAGGCCGAGTATGACCAGACGCTGGGACTGCTCTCGGCATACAACCAGTTGGGCTCTGCAGGCGGCAGTACCCAGGTAGCGGTTTTCTCGAATACTTCCTGGACCGTAGAAATGGACAGGGAAGTGTCCTGGGCCTCCATCGACCGTTTCAACGGTTATAAAAGCGGCTACCTTGTCTTTGACTATGAGGTCAATTACGGCCGTGCCCGCCGCGTGATCCTGGTGTTCAAGGCCGGGGACCAGACCCGTACCCTGAATATGTACCAGCAGGCGTACTATTCCGATTCTGAATGCGTGATGAAATTTGGCGTCTCCTCGCTTGCCGCTACGGCGGAAGGGAAAACGGAAACCATCCCTTTCAACACGAACCTCATTTATAACCTGGATGAGATGTACATCACGCTGACCTATCCTGAGGGACAGGAGCCCGAAAGCCCCTGGATTGTCCTCAAGAACGTGGAGGCGGACAAGGTGGAAGTCGAAATCCTGCCCAATACCACCGGTGCGCTCCGTATGGCGAATCTTCGTCTGTCTCATACGGATGCCGGTTCCCTTACCTCTACCGTAGGCGACACCATTTATTCTAACACGATTACGGTCGTCCAGACTCAATAGCCTTATGAAAAAGTCAACGATATTTATCCTTGTTGCTTCCGCCCTGCTGCTGTGCCTGTCCTGCGACAGGAACAAGTTCGAGGTTTATGCCCCCGACGAACTCGGCATGCCGGAGCACGAATATTATGTCCAGGCGGAAGGCGAAGAAATCAATATCGCCTTCCTGGCGAACAAGCGGGGTGATGTCTCCCTGATCGACCCGGCAGATGATGCCTGGGTGAAGTTCGGAACCACGGTCTTCGAGGCCGACGGCAGCATCCCCGTGCGCGTCCTGGCTAACGAAGGAACTCCGCGTCGCGCGGACATTCTCTTCCAAACGGATACTCGTCTGGATACGGTCTCCGTCTTCCAGTATGGTCCCATCGAAGAGAAATTCCATATGCTTCAGGGGTCGGTTTTCGTCTTCAACGGTACGGGCGAAGTCAATACCGTCGAAGCCGAAATCACCGTCCCGTTGGATCAGGTCCGGACGGAAGTCCGTATCGCCGGCGCTGAAGACTGGATTTATGACTGCAAGCTCAGTCCTACGGCGCTTACGTTCAAGACCAACGACAACGTGGACCAGAAATACACCCGCCACGCCATTATCGCACTTTACTATAAGGATGGTTGGGGGAACACGCAGTCTGAGCTTGTCTCCGTGACCCAGGCCCGTGCGGACAATTTTATCGGTACCATTTACACGCCGGAGGAACTCCGCGCCGTCGCTACGGTCAAGGGCTACACCCTGCCTGAGGATGTGCTGGTTGAGGGTTACATCGTCAGTACGACGGAAGGCGGCAATGCCGGCGATGCCTTCGTAGATGACTATCAGCAGGGGACCGGTGTGATTGACTACACCCTGACTGCACGTACTTCCTACCTGGAGAGTGCAGACGGACAGTACGGTTTCCGGCTTATCGCCGAAAGTGAGTCTCTTAACGAGTTCAAGCGTTATAGCCGCGTCTGTCTGGGCATCGGCGGTGCCGTCGTGAAGAAATCCGATGGCGAGCCGGTCTGCTACACCATCGAAGGTGTGAGCTCCGCCAATCTCATTACCAGTTATGACGGATATCTGACCATGCCCTGGAAGGAGAAGAGTATCAATGAACTGACGGACAGCGATCTCAATACCCTCGTCAAGATCAAGAATTGCGAGATCGCCATGCGCAAGGGCCCGTTCACTCCGGTAAACGAAGGTTACACCAGCCTCTGCACCTACAACCGTCTGGCCAAATACCCCATCCTGATCCGTGACATCGAGGGTGGCAGTATGTATATGTTCACCAATATGACCTGCCCGTACCGCCGCAACGGCGAGACGCTTCCTTACGGCAGCGGTGACATTACCGGTATCGTGGTCCACGAGGACTACAAGAGCTTTGAAAAGGACGGCAACATCGGCCGTTACCAGCTCCGCCATCTCACTCGCGAGGAGATTGACCTGAAGCCTGACTTCAAGGACAACTTCTCCGGCCTGATTACCGAGTTCCGCTATGCCCAGTTCCCGGGTGAATGGGATGAAACGATTCTGGAGAATCCTATCCTGGCCACCAAGGGGAACGGTGAACTCTGCCATACCTATGGTGAGGTGGGCAATTTCTCCCCGTCCTACTTCTACATCGGCGAGTGCGGAAGCAAGAAGAAGAACAAGTATAAGGAAGGCGCCGGAATCGAATTGGACGAAGGCGGCATCTATCAGCCCTGGGTTGACAAAGGCACCGAATCCGCTCAAAACACGGACGGAAAGGGCTGGTTCCAGAACAGTATGATGCTCAGCTGGTCCAACAAGTATTGGTGGAACAGCAACCGCGGCTACTGCTGGCTGGTGGTCTTCAGCACCGAAGGCATTGTCTCCGACCGGGTTTCGATGCAGTTCGCGATGTACAACAATTCCCAGAGCGCCCGTTCGCCGCGTTACTGGAAGGCCCAGTACTCGCTGACCACCTACGACACCTCCGCGGCCAGCGACGACGAGTGGGTCGACATTGCCGAATTCACCGTTCCCGATGTCGCCATCTGGGCTTCCCAGAACGACTGGCAGACGCTGGGCACCCGCGTATATGACTTCCCGCTCCCGACCGAGATCCTTGGCCGTGAACTGGTAAGCATCCGCCTGATGCCGCGCAACAACAAAGCGGCGGCGAAGTCGGTGGATTCGTACGATTCCAGTACCATTGCCAACAACTCCGGTTATAACACCATGGATTATTTTGCAATTCGCTACAACAAGTAGAATATGAAAAGACTCATTTTAATCGCAATGCTTCTCCTGCCGGCGCTCTACGCCTGCACGGATAATTCCGGAAGCGGAAGCGAAGGCGCGACCAGCGTCGTAATCAGCCAGGATAAGGCTGATCTGCAGGTCGGCGAGACGGTTACCCTCAGCGCCACCGTCCTGCCCGAATCGCTCGGGATGGGGGTAGTCTGGAGTGCGACTGACACGACAATCGTCAGTGTCAAGGACGGGCTCGTCACTGCCAAGGCGGAAGGCGTCACCTATGTCGTGGCCACCGCCAAAGTCGGCATCAAGAAAGCGGCCTGTATGGTGAGCGTGAATCCGCCGGTGCGCTACAGCGTCACTGTCAGGGACGAACTCGGCCGGCCCATCACCGAAGTCAATGGCTATCCCGGTATGCGCCTCCCGCTCCGAGCCGTCACCAGCGACGGGGAAAGCGGACACAGCTTCACCTGGAGCGTAGAGGACGCGGCAGCCGGTTCGATAACGCCGGAGGGCGTGCTTACCCTTGGCGCAGCTGCCAGCCCGGATGTGGCCTATATATATGATACCCAGTCTTATGTGAAGGTCGTTTCCGAAGATGGTTGCGGCTGCAGGATTCCGATCCGGAGCAGCATGCTCAGAGGTATCCAGATGGGTGAACAATATCAGCCGGCCGGTCTGCCCATTCTCGTGCTCCGTTCCGAATCCTATCCCATCTCGGTGCTCTATCAGGGCTCGTTCGGCCTTGAAGCGATTCCGGTATCCGGCCTTACGCTCGAACTGAGCAATCCCGTTGATTTCACTCTTGAGCGTGACGCTGACGGGTATTCTCTGTTGACGGGGACTGCCATGGAGGTCTCCACCAAACTCAACGTCAGCGTTCCCGGTTATACCGAAAGGACGGAGATAGCGGAATTCAAGATTGAGAAGTACTATCCCATCACGGCGCAACTCGCCGGGCGTTCTTCTTCCACCCTGTCCTTCACCTGGACGGAAGGGGATGTGGAAAAAGACGTCAAACAGCCTTACACCGTTTCTCTGTATAAGGATGCAGCCTGCACCGAATTGGAACTCTCCTATGACATCCCTGCCGATGACGGATGCTGGAAGAGCCGTCAGCCGAAGTTTGTCTTCAGCGGTCTTACCCCGGATACCGACTACTGGTTCCGGGTGAAGGATACGGCAGCCTCCGGAGAGGAAGAAGTGGCTTCCGCCATTATCCACGGCACTACCGAGGCTTTCCATAACGTATTGGTCTCCTCCGAGCCCGCTGCAGTGGACGAGGTTCTCCTCGCCGAAGACTTCGGTCAGCTCTGCTGGGGTGCTGATGAAATCAGTATGGCTGCCGGAATTGACGTGGCCGATGACGGTGTCGGCTATAACACCGATACCAAGAAGAGCTTCACCGACCGTACTGCCGCCATGTTCGTCGGCACCACGGGACAATACGCACAAAGAAGCCTTACGGCACAGGCCGTAGCCAAGAAGGAAGCCGGCGTCCGCTTTGCCAAGTGGGCACAGGGCCAGTATGCCCGAATCTATATCGGTCCCGGATATCTGTTCCTGAGTACCAGCAGCTATGGCACCCATATCATTACGCCCGAACTGACCAATATTCCCGAAGGGAAAATCGCCACGCTGAAGATTACGCTTCACGCTGCCGGTAAGTTGTCGGGTGGGGAGGCTGCACTGGCCGTTCAGCGCGGAAAGACATTCAGTGAAATTTCTTCCGGTACCCAGACCAATAAGAACAAACTCGACCTCAGTTCGAATGTCGAGACCATTACCTTCAATGGCGGCATTACCAACCTGGAAGGCTTTGAAGTGACCATCTACGGGGTGGTGAAGGGCGACCGGATCGCCTTCGGTCCTACTGCGGAAACGAATACTGGCAACAGCAACATGATGATCCTCAGCGATATGACCATTACCCTTGTAGAATTACAATAAATCTTAATCATATGATTACCAAGCAAAAATACACCGTGCCGAAATGCGAACTTATGTTCGATATGGAGGCCTTCGTCCTGTGTGCGAGTACCACGCTCGATCCTCTTGTTGAAGATAACGACACCATCGTGTGGGTTGAATAAAATGTATTGCCTTATGAAAAAGATTACCCTCCTTTCAATAGCAGTACTCAGCCTGCTCGCCGCCGCTTCCTGCATGAAGGAAGTGGGCCCGGCTTCTGTCCGCACGACGATCAGCGCCAGTCTGGCTTCCTGCAAAACCGCCCTTGGCGATAAGGACGGCGCCTCCTGGCCCAACTATTGGAAAGCCGACGACAAGATCAGTGTCAATGGCGTTACTTCCGAGCCGCTTGACGCTGCGTTCGACCAACAGGCCACCGCAGAATTTACTTTTGAAGAAGCCTTGACTGCGCCTTTCTATGCGGCTTATCCCGCTGCGGCCCTTTCCAATTATGAGACGGGCAGTGCGACGCTTCTGTTCACGCCTGTTCAGGAATATGTCGAAGGTTCGTATGACCCTATGGCATTCGTGATGGGTGGCAAGAGTGACGATGCGGGTCTGGTCGTACTCTCTCCCTGCGTCAGCGTGTTCCACCTGAGCCTGACCGGAGAGGCTTCCATCACTAAGGTCCGGCTCACCGGTGCAGACGATGCAGCCCTGAGCGGTACTTTTAGCACCGATTTCGAATCCTTCACTCCGGTGACTGTCTACGATTGTGTCGAGATGGTGACGAACGCGCCGGTGAAACTGCCTGCAGAGTTCTTTATCTGCGTGCCCGCCGGTCTGAGCGGAACGGTGAAAGTGGAAGCCTTCGATAGCGACGGCGGCTTTATGAGCAAGAATGCAACGCTCCAGTCGCCCCTCGCTGCCGGCAAGATGTATTCTCCCGCCGCCCTGGCTTATGCGCCTTCTTACGACATCACCATCTCCGCGACGGGAATTACGAGTTCCACGGCGGTGATTTGCTGGGACAATGCACCTGAAGCCGCATACACCATCAAGGTGTTCTCCGATGAGGCTTGCAGCGAGCTGGTGAACAGTTATGCCGTCCCTGCCGGCGATGGTTGCTGGAGCGGGGTAGCGCCGCGCTTCTGCATCAGCGGCCTGGATGCCGGTACGACCTATTACGTAAAGGTCGTCAATGTAGGACAAAGCGCGGAAAGCAATGTCCTGCCGGTTACTACCTCTGATTTTGAAATCGTGCAGGTTTCTTCTGAGCCGGCGGGAGAAGGCGATGTGATTCTGGCCGAAGACTTCAGCGAACTCTGCTGGGACTGCGATATGATCGCTATGGGTGCCGGCTGGTTCCCTACCGCAGATGTGCAGCAATACTCGTTTAGCACGGTGGACGTTGACAGTTATCACGCTGCCGAAACCTCCAGTGAAAAGCAACTTTCTTCCCAGACCGGCCCTCTGGCTTCCAGCCGTCTGATGCACTGGGCACAGGGCGCCGAAAGGAATATGTACATCCATCCGGGTTACATCAAACTGGTGGGCAGCAGCAAGGTGACCCATCTGGTGACTCCGGCACTGGACAACATTCCTGAAGGTAAAGTGGCTACCCTTGAGGTGGAAGTGACCGCTTCCCGTTATTACAGCGAGTCCAGCAGCACCTGGGCTACCGAAAAGGCCATCGTGGCCGTTCAGCCCGCCGGAGCCTATAACGAACTGTTGAGCAATGGCGTGAATACCCTGGATCTGTCATCCAACATTGCGAACATTACCTTGCCGGCCGAGTCGGCCTGGAAGACCTTCAAGGTGACCCTGAACGGTGTTGCCAAGGGCGACCGTCTGGCTTTCGGTGCGCATAACGATATCAAGAAGAACGAGGCCCGTATGAACATCAGCGATATGAAGGTCACCATCAAGAACCTTTATGACGAAGGTGGACTCACTGCCAGCGTCAAGAGTGTTTCCTCCAGTACCGCGGCGTTCACCTGGACACACGCAGGTTCTGCCAGCGAAGATGTAAGCAAGCCTTACCGGATTGCTCTCTTCAGCGATTCTGCGTGCAATGACCTTGTCGTTTCCCATGAAATCGAGGCGAACGATGGATGTTGGAACAAGAAGATTCCTTGCTTTGCCTTTGGTGGCCTTCAGCCTTCCACGACCTATTGGTTTGTCGTTGAGGACCTGGACAGCAACGTGCTTTCCGAACCGGTCAGTGCTACGACCGAAGACTTTACAGTTGTTGATGCAACAACCGTTACGGATGCCGCTGTTGGTGATGTGATCCTTGCGGAAGACTTCAGCGAGGTTGCCTGGGGCTCCGATGAGGTTGGCGCTGCTGCTGGTTTCGTCCCTGACCATAAGGGTTTGGTCATCCCTGGCGGCGAGAAGCCTGAAGGTAGTTTCAGGGTTTACAATACGGCCAGCGAACGTATCTTTGGTGCCGGAATTGACCTCGAAGACTCCCGCATATCCCACGGCTGGGGCTTCTTCGGCAACAGTTCGGTTTACATCCATAACGGATATTTCCGCGCCAGCGCGAAGGGCTCAAGCGGTAAGGCTGCACGTACTCACCTCGTGACACCTGCCCTTTCCGGTATTCCTGCCGGTAAACTGGCAACGATAGAAGTGTCGGTAACGGCCACTAAGTATGATCCGATTCAAATTGCAGTCTTTGCCGAAAAAGGCTTGACAATGAACCCGACGACCGATCTTTCATCAGCAAGCTACAAAAAGTACACTGGTGCTTCTCTCTCTGAGGGTTATGACTTAGGTATCACTACGACAAGAGAATGGGTTACCAAGTCAGTTACCATTTCCGACGTGGAGCCCGATTGTCACCTTGTTATCGGATCGCTTGAGAATTATACCGATCCTTCAGATGGTCAGAATAAGAACCGCTTCTTTATCAACGACGTGGTGGTAACCATCACGGCCCTTAAAGATGACCCTGTCTTCAAGATTACGGACGATGCTACCTTCCTTGCCTTCGTGAGTTCCGTAGCTGCCGGTAACAAGGAACTTGCTGCCCGTGTTACGACGGATCTCACGCTTGACGCCGCCACTGTCGAGGCCTTCGAGACCATTGAGGACTACGCGGCTATCTTCGACGGCAACGGGAAGACCATCAGCGGCCTGACCAAGCCCTTGTTCAATGACCTGAAGGGTACGGCGAAAGACCTTACGCTCAACTCCACGCTGAATATCACTGCTGATCAGCTTGATCTGGGTATCCTTGCCAATGTACTTTCCGGAACTGCGGACGGCTGTACTTCCCAGGGTAGCGTTACCTTCAACGTAGCCGGCGGCGTTACCGGAGAGCACCACATTGCCGGTCTGATTGGTATGGCCAACGAAGGTGCAACCATCACCGACTGCACCAACGAGGCTACCGTCACAAACGAAACAGCCTATGCCAGTGGGAATACCAACGAGCTGATGGTCGGCGGTGTGCTGGGAACCTTCTGGGGCGTTGATTTCAGTATCTCTGGTTGCGAAAATTCAGGAACTGTAACTAACAATGGCGCCTGGAATAAGGATGTTTCTATTGGAGGTGTCATCGGCCAGGCTGGTAACTCGTCTGATAAGTCTTGCACAATGACGGTCTCCGACTGTACCAACAGCGGCGCTGTCGTCAATAACGGTGCCAATGACGGCGCTGCTAACTGTGTGGGCGGTGTCATTGGCTGGATTCGCTTTGGTACCTATACCGACAATACCAATACAGGAGCTGTATCCAATACCGGCAACGCCAAGCAAAACCGTGTTGGAGGTCTTATCGGTTATCTGGACAAGGGCGCTACCTTGGAGGATAACTCCAACAGCGGTGAAGTTTCCAATACGGGGGCAGCAACTGACAATAACTACGTCGGCGGACTGCTTGGCCGTATGCAGACAGCTAACACCTTCAAGACAAATGCTAACGACGGTGCTATTTACAATTCCGGAGATGCTAAGAATTACGTTTGTATTGGTGGAATCGTCAGTTACCTCGAAAAGGATAACCTGATTGATGAGGCCGGTGACAACGCCAAGTATAAACTTACCAATTCCGGAGATATCATAAACGCCGGCAGTGCCAAGAATATTTGTATCGGAGGTCTGTTCGGAAGGAACTATTCTGGTTATTTCAACATGAGAGGTTCCAGCACCGTGTACAGCAGCAACAGCGGAAATATTACTGACACTTCCGGTCCTGCCAAGAGCAATGGCGGTGACCTCAGCATCGGCGGTATCGCCGGTTATACTTCCACTGGTATCAAGACACAATATGCCCGCAATAGCGGCGACATCTATGTTACCGGAGACAAGGGTAGCACCAGTGTCAACGTCGGTGGTATCGGCGGCTGGATCAGCAACGCTTCCTTCAACTTCAATAACTGCCGGAATACCGGTGATGTTACCATCGACTGTACTACGACCAAATCCATCTGGGCTGCAGGTATCGTAGGCTGTCCGAAACCGAACAGTACCGTGCATTATTACTGGCGTTCCAATGCGACCATCGATACGCACGCGGCAACGGTTGGCGGTGATAACTACACGGCCGGTTTGATGGGTACCACCGAAGGCGACAGCTCCAATACATTCACGATGTACGGGCACAGGTTGGCGGGTACAGTCTGGGGCAGTACGACCACGACCGGTCTGTTCTGCTGCACGAAGAGTGACGCTTGCTCCTTCTCCTTCCAGGGTGGGACTTCGAATCCCAACAGGATTGCGCCCGGCACCGTCAGGAAGGATAACGTCAACGAGAATACCGTTAACGACATCTCTGATGTGACGATAGGTATCCTCGCCGGTGGTGCAGGTTCCACCTACGATATCACCTCCGCCATCGCTGACGGACATCTCGTCGTCGAAGCGTGGTAGCGCCCATAAGCCCCTGATCAGGGCCGATGGGTGAGTATCTAGACCAGTTATGATGACTGCGGACTCCCTTAACGGAGCCCGCAGTTGTTTTTTCGTAATTATTTTCATAAATTT